>Ga0255760_10000616_pt1 | contig 35573 bp, 50 predicted proteins | sample 071ome_25_FD_179960 | JGI IMG/M metagenome (GOLD analysis project Ga0255760, IMG submission 179960) | Coastal salt marsh microbial communities from the Groves Creek Marsh, Skidaway Island, Georgia - 071410BT metaG (version 2) | ecosystem: Environmental > Aquatic > Marine > Intertidal zone >...
ATTAATTGTTATCGTGTTTGATCCATTAGCTGTACTCATGTTAATTGCTGCAAACTGGTCATTAAAACATAATACACCAGTTGTACCTACATTAGGACCAATACAAAAAGCTGTATTAAGAGGCCCAACTAAAGAACCACTTGTAAAAAAGCCTCAAGCTGAAGTTCCAAAAGAACCAGTGAAGGAAACTCCAGCTAAAAAACCTAAATTATTACGTAAACCTCTTAAGAGGAAGTGGTTACAAAAGGAGCCTGAAACGGCTCCTGAACCACGTAAACCATCACTAGAAATTTTCTCTGACGGTAAAAAGGCTTATAAGGATAAAGATTTATTATAAATAGTAATATGGGAGAGATATTTCAATTAATTGCTGATGTTGGGTTTCCTATTGCAGGCGCATGTGCTGCAGGATACTTTGTATTTTTAACAGTAAGGTTTATTCTTGAAGGAGTAACTGGTTCTGTTAAAGGAATGTCAGGAATCATCAAAGCACTTGATAAAAGAGTTGCAGCAATGAATCATGATGTTATACGGATTGATACTAAAGTTAGTCACGCTTTAGGTATACCACCAGATTTAGATAGAATCGCTCGAGCAGAACAAAGTGATGCAAGAAGAGATTAAAAGATTGCCAAAAATGCTATATTATTGGTCACACGCTGACTTAATTAAAGCATTTATTTTAGGTACAATAATTGGATTTATTTTAGGGTATCTATAATGGACGCTATAGCAGATTTAATAGGTAAATATGGGTTTCCAATTGTTGCCGCAGGCGGATTAGGATATTTTGTATTCTATATTTGGAAATGGGTTACAGAAGAAATTGACCCGGTTATAAGTGAATCAAATAAAGTTTTAATTGAACTAATAGATCGTATTCGAATGCTAGATAATGATCTTATTAGACTCAATCAAAAAGTGAATGTTATTTTATCTTTACGGGAGAAAGAAAAAAAGGATGTTCACGATCAACAAAAAGATACTGATACTTAGTATTCTTTCATGCAGCGTTTATGCTGAACCTCTAGATTTTACATTTAAAAGCCCGTCCTTTAATGGTAATGGGTATTCTGCTCATGTTCTTACAATTGAAAACTTAGAACATACTCGTCGTCAAGAAATAAAAGATAAGATTGAAGCAGAATTAGATAAAGCTAAACGTGAAGCCGAAGATACAAACTTAAATAAGTTTCTTAATAACTTAGAATCACGTATCTATGCTCAAATTTCTCAAGACTTAGCAACAGCAATGTTTGCTGACGATGGATCTGCTCCTTCAAGTGGTACATTAAACTTTGAAGGTAATATTATCTATTGGAATAAAGACTCTACATCTATTAATCTTCAAGTAACTGATTTAACCGGTACAACTACATCATTAGCCATACCTCTCGGAGATTTTACATTCTAATGAGAACGCTGATAATACTATTATTTGTAGTAATGGCATCTGGTTGTGCGACAAATCAGGCTATGAAAGGTGAATATGAACCAGCAATGGTTGTTAGAGAAAACTTAGAAAAAGATTTTGATACTGTACCTGCCCCACAAAAAGGTAAAATTGCGGTTGCAGTATATAGTTTTGCAGATAAAACAGGACAAAGAAGACCTGCTCCTCCTGGTACAACAAGTTTTAGTACTGCAGTAACACAAGGGGCAGAAGCATTATTAATTAAGTCATTACAAGATGTAGGTAAATCTCAATGGTTTGATGTTGTTGAAAGAGTAGGATTAGATAATCTACTTAAAGAAAGACAAATCATTAAACAAATGAGAGAAGCATATGAAGGATCTGATGCTAAACCATTAATGCCTATGAAGTTTGCTGGTTTATTAGTAGAAGGTGGGATTGTAGGTTATGATTCAGCAACTAAAGAAGGTGGTGCAGCATATCGAATGTTAGGTATTGGTCCACAAACACAATACAGTGAAGATATTATTACAGTAAGTTTGAGAGCAATAAGTGTTAATACCGGTGAGGTATTATGTTCAGTAACTATAAAGAAAACAGTGTATTCAACAGCTGATAGTTTAGCAATATTAAAATTTTATGATTCAGGTACACAAGTTTTTGAATTTGAGTCTGGTTTAACTCTCAACGAACCAGCAACTCTAGCAGTTAAAGCCGCGATTGATTCAGCGGTAGTTGAGTTAATTAAAGAAGGCAAACGCAAAAACGTTTGGGATTATAAGGAAGAGTAATGAAAAACATAGTAAAACTTATGATGCTATTGTTGACTCCTACTTTGTTTGCTGCAGATAACTCGATCTATATTGATCAAGCAGGTGATAGTTCTAATATTAATATTACTCAAGATGGTGGTGGTAATCAAATCTATGATGTAACCTCAGGTTCTACGTCAACAGATTATGCTACACTGTCTGGTGATAGTCAAACAATAGACATTGATCAAATAGGTGGTAGTAATGTGTTAAAGTTAGGCATTCAATCTACAGTATTATCTGGTGTTGGTGTTAACTTAACATATTTTATTACTGGTTCAAATTCAGTTGCATCGTTAGATTTTAATGCTGACGGTCAAGGCACATTGGCTAACTTAGTATTTGATGTAACACAAACTGGAAGCTATAACGATTTATTTGCTGATATACTTGGTTCAAATAATTCAGTAGTAGCAACAGCAACCGGTGGTAGTTACAATGACTTTAACTTTACAATTAATGCAGATGATGTTTCCGTTAATGCTGCAATCAGTGGAGGTGGTGGTAATACATTAACTACAAACCTAACAAGTGATTCAGGTTTAGTTGATGTAACTTCTGTTGGAGCATCAAATACATTTAGTCTTACACAGTCTGGTGTAGGTGGAACTAACGGTCATGGTATAACATTGGATGTTACAGGTTCAAGTAACTCATTTACAACATCACAGAGTGGCGCAATTGATACAACTATTGACATTACATCGGTGGGTTCTAATAACACTTGGTCTATTACTACTTCTGATTAGTACAACATTGTTGGGTGCTGTTGGTAAAATTACAAATCAACAGCACGATCCAGCAACAATTGAACGTCAAAAGAAAATTATAGACGGTGTTAAAGGCACTGGCGTCGAAATGAATGACTCACTTAAAACAGGTGAGGGCAAACTGGGTATTACATTTATTGATGATACTACAGTACAAATGACAGAGAATTCTAAACTTGTCATTGATGAATTTGTATATGATCCTAATCAAAAAGATGCCGGTAAGTTAGCAATTAAAGTAGCATCAGGGACAGCAAGATATGCAAGCGGGCAAATCGCAAAAAACGATCCTAGCAAAGTTAAAATACAAACTCCAACAGCCACAGTTTCTGTACGTGGTACAGATTTTACTGCTACCGTTGGTGAACTTGGTGATAGCACTATTATTCTTTTACCTAGTTGTCCTGTAGGCTATAAGAAGATAGAAGAATGTACAGTTGGTGTTATTGATGTAGAAACAGGTGCTGGTACAGTAACACTAACAGAAGCATTTTCAGCAACAGTTGCTACTTACTATGAGAAACCACCTACTCCTCCGGTTAAATTAGACTTAACCGAAAATCAAATATCAAATTTACTTATCTTATCTAAACCAAAAGAATTAAGAGAAAATCAAAAAGAACAAATTACAATTAAAAGTGCTTTAGATGCAAACTTTCTTGATGTAGATAATTTAAATAATGAACTAGAAGCACAACAAAAGAATCTATATGCTGATGCCCTTTCAGAGGATCTATTAGATAGAGATTTCTTACGTAATATATTAGATCTAATTAACTTACAATTAGTTAAAGCAGATGAAAGAAGATTAGCAGTTAAAAGAGGCGATGAATTATTACCTGACTATGATCCTGATGGACCAGTTAAAGCAACAGTTGATGGTATTGGTGTAACACTATGTATGGAAACTGGACCAAGTGATGTAAGTTGTGTTCGAACACCGACATCTCAAAATTCAACAATCATACAAACACAAGGTTCTGTGTCAATTACAAACAGGGTTAACGATACCGGTACAACAATTATAGAAACTAATCAGAAATGAGATACTTAATATTCATATTGATGTTTGTGTGTTCAACCGTATTGGCCATAACCTATAATCCATATGGATCATCTGGATTGAATACCTCTTATAGTGGCAACTATGATGATGGATCTGTTGCTGTTAGTTTACCTTGGTCGGTGAGTTTTCTTGGCACCAGTTATAGCACAGCCTATGTTGGCACCAATGGATATGTCACGTTTGGGTCTGGCAATAGCACCTATTATAATTTTTCCGCATCAAATCCATCACAACCACATATCGCAGTATATCCTGGCGACCGTAGATTATATACATTATATACTGGTGAGGTCAATGGTGGCACATCGTCTGCCTATTTTGTGATTAGGGTAGAGGGTGTTGATTATTCCAATGCCGCTATCACCCATGTCTATGAAATTCATTTTTATGCCAACCAAAGTTACTTTGATGTTATCTTTGTTGATGCTCCCTCCTCAGGAAATCAAAATGGTGGAACATCAGGCGTCAGCGATGGCACAACCTATGAATCAACCTTCACAGTTACAGAGGGAACTGCTATACGACTCAATCTTTCTGATGGCAGTGAAGTATCAACAACATCAACATCTACCACAACTGGAACAAGTTCAGGTCCAACTTCAACACAGGCAACAAGACGATCAGAGGCTATAACACGCAGAGACAGTTATTATGATAATGGCATCTACATTGATCAAGCAGGATCAAATAATTCAATAACCATATTACAGGACAGCAGTGATAATCAGATCAGAGGTATTGACCAACAACGAGCTAAGATGTGGGGAAATAACAATACCTATGATATCCGCCAGGGTGCTCCTACCACCACAGGTATTAACTTGATTGAACTCATGGTAGATGGCGATAGTAATAATTTAACACTGTTCCAAGATAGATTTGATGCTGGAACACCAGATTCAAGTGCTAGTGGTGATAATATATTAAGAATTGACATAGATGGTAATTCAAACACTGTAGCAACTAATCAACGAGGTGAAACAAATGCTGGTGGTCAATTTGGTGAGATTAATATTACTGGTGATTTAAATGATGTTACAATGGTTCAGCGTTCAACTCTTTCTGAAACTGCGTTTATAGATATTACAGGAAATAGTAATGTTGTTGATTTACTACAACAGAATACTTCTAATGCAGTAGGTTCTACTAAGTTTGCTGATATTAAATTGACAGGAGATGGTCATACTGTTAACTTAACACAAGATGGTACAGGTGGACATCAAGCAACTATTGATCTAACTTATGGTTCAGCGCCTTCAACTTTAAATTTAAATCAATTAGGTAGCACTAGTCAATCATTTTCACTAGAACAAACATGCTATACCTCAGGTGGATGTTCTACAACACTAACTCAACAATAAATAAATAAAATATGAAGAAGATACTACTCAGTCCTTGGTTAGCCTTAATTACTTTAGGCTTTATCTTATACATAAGAATGCTTGATCCAACATTCGTTGAATCAATGAGATTAAGGTACTTTGATACTTTAATTGCAGGCAAAACTCCTACAGAAAATAATATCTATACTGTCAATATTGATGAAGCAACGTTAGATAAGTATGGACAATTCCCATTTAAACGTGATATCTATGCAAAGATTATAGATGACTTATATCAAAGAAATGCTGGATTAGTTGTATTTAATATCTTAATGCCTGAAGCAGATCGACAAGGTGGTGATGCTAAACTGGCCGAAACACTTAACAAATATGGTAATGTTGTTTTATCAAATGCTCCCTCCGAAGTAACTAAAAATAATCCAAAAGCACCAGGTTCTGCAGTTATTAATGCACAGTTTTCTGATATGATTATCCAATATCCAGGCATTATAGCAAATATACCTGAATTAGAAAATGCTGCGGCCGGTATTGGTATTACTAATATGCTATCTGAAATTGATGGTGTCAATCGAAGAATTCCATTAGTTATAACATATAATGAAAAGATCTATCCAAGCTTATCACTCGAAACATTAAGAGTTGCAGTAGGTGATTCTACGGTACAAGTTAAATTGTTTGAAGGTGGTATAGAAAAGATGAGGATACCTGCGGTTGGTCAATTATCAACTGATGCGCTAGGTCGAATATGGATAGATTATAGTCAAAAATCAAAATCATTTTCAGCAGTAGATTTACCAAAAGACTTTGATGGTGGTATAGTTATTGTTGGAGTAACAGCAGCTGGTTTAGCTAATCCTTTACCAACTGCAATTGGTGGTCTATGGCCACACGATGTTCAGGCTGCAGTGATAGGAACACTTGCAAATGGTGTTAATATACAACGACCAGACTGGGCAGATGGAGCTGAGATACTTGCATGGTTAGTACTTGGCATTATTGCGATATTTTTAACGAGGTGGAAACATGGTTACTTTGGTATTATTTTCATTGGGATTCTTATGTATTATAGTGGCAATACACTTTTTACACAATCCTCCACACTGGTCGATATATCTTACGGTATTTTGGCTCTTGCTATTGTATATCTACATAGCTATACTGTTAAATTCATAACAGAACTTAATCAAAAATTACAAATTAAGAAACAATTTGGTACATACTTATCACCAGCTCTTGTAGAAAAACTACAAAAGAATCCTGAGTTATTAAGACTTGGTGGTGAAAGAAGAGATCTATCAATAATGTTTACTGATGTTCGAGGATTTACAACAATATCAGAACACTATGGAGATAACGTTGAAGGTTTAACCGAGATCATGAATCGATATATGACAGCAATGACTCAAAAGATATTAGATAATAATGGGACATTAGACAAATATATTGGTGATGCACAGATGGCATTTTGGAATGCACCATTAGATGATAATGATCATGCGATTAATGCAGTTAAGACTGGTTTACAAATGTTAGGGGACTTAGATGAATTCAATCAAGAAATTTCTAAAGAAGGTATCCCACCATTCGGAATGGGATTGGGCATTAATACCGGCAGTGTTATTGTTGGTAACATGGGTAGCAGTCAACGTTTTGACTATACTTGCCTCGGGGATGCGGTTAATCTAGCATCAAGACTTGAAGGACAAAGTAAGACATATGGTGTTAGAATTATCCTTGGAGAAGGCACTGCAAAACTTGTAAAAGATAAATATACAGTAATAGAATTAGATACCATTGCAGTTAAAGGTAAAACTGTAGGGGTTAAGGTATATACAATTGCTGACATAGCAGACATAACTGCTCATAAGAAATATTTAAGAGCATATTATGCAGGTCAATGGAATGCAGCAATTGTCATGATTCAACACTTAGTGAAAGCAAATTCTGAATTGAAACAATATTATACGAATATGCTCGAACGGTTGAATGAAGGTTGTCCTAAAGATTGGGACGGTACATATAAAGCAACAAGCAAATAACGGGAGATTATTATGGCTGAAGATGTAAAGGGGTTTCACCCAGCAGATACAAATGGTGATGGAGTAGTTTCACCTGAAGAACAAAAAATGTATCTGGAATTTAAACGAAAAGAATTAGAAGACCAAGATGCAATGAGAGATGCACAAAGAAACATGGCATGGTTTGCATTATTTGGTATGTTACTCTATCCATTTGCTGTTGTTCTTGCAGTATTATTAGGTTTAGATAGTGCAGCTAAAATCCTTGGTGATATGGCTGCAACATATTTTGTTTCTGTTGCTGCGATTGTAGCTGCATTCTTTGGTGGTCAAGCATTTGCTGCCAAGAAACCTGCTGCTAAATAATATAAATAAACCTTTCAATGAAGGGTAATTATTATGGCAAAGAAAACAAAATCAACAATTAAAGTAGCTCACGAACCAGTCTTTAAACGGACTTCTCAAGGTGGGCGTAAACCAAAGATGCAGACTATGAATAAAAATAAGAAAGCATCTTTTAAAAAATATCGAGGACAGGGTAGATAGTCTGCCCTGTTTCACCAACAATGTTAATGAAAACACTAATTACGGCAGTTTGGTATGTTTTATTAATTATTAGTTTCTGGAAATTAATTGAATTCATCGCTGAATTCATCGCAAATATTATTGTACAATAATTCATAATTTTGATATAATACTATTATATGTTAGTAATAGTGTTACAAATTTGTTACAATTTAATTACATAAAACTGTTTACATTAATTAGAAAACAGTATATAATGTATATAAATGGTAAACAAAGGAGATAGATTATGAGTTTTAGTGCAAAAGAATCACTTAAATTTTATAAAAAATACAGTTATGATGAGCTTGTAACTACACTATCAGATTATCATAAAGACGTATATGGTTTCCGTTTACGTATGAACGGTGAACCATTAAAAGAAATATTAAGACAATTATTATTCTTAGATAAGTACATGGCCGATCCACGTAATCGTGAAGAATTACAAGAAAGCGGTTGGATCTTTGATGAACCTATCAAAGAAGAAATAGTAGCATCCATGGATCCGCACCCTTGGGGTCCTGGTTTTGGTGAAGAATAAGTTCTGCGCCACTTAATACATATATGCGGACACTTCCTAGGACTGATTCCGCGGGTTAGACTCGACGGAGTCGTTGCAGAACTTTTTATTATTAACTTTGAGGTATATTATGGAGAATTATGATTACACATCAAACGATTTTAAAGAACTACTTAAGGCTAAACTTAACGAAAATGAAGTCGGCATTACTTTTACCAAAAGGGACGGATCTGAGAGAAGAATGCTCTGCACACTCTCAACTTCTAGAATTCCCAGAGAACATGTACCCCAAGGAACAGGAGATACCAGCACTGCTAAAACCTTTTCCGAAGAAGCGTTACGCGTCTTCGACACAGAAAAAGTAGCCTGGAGATCTTTTAGGTTCGATTCAATCAAATCAGTAACATTTTAATTATGTTTATTACAGGAAATACTATGCAATTATTAAGTGAAGATAAAAAGAAAATCAAAGAAGCTTTGCAAGAAGCATCTAATTCATTATTACGTATTGATGCAGAACGTGATATGATCAAACATATAGTTGATGATCTACATGACAACTATAAAATTCCAAAGAAAACCATTAATAGAATGATTAAAGTTCATCATAAACAGAACTTTCAAGAAGAGGTTGCTGAACATGAAGAATTTGAGGTGATGTATCAAAATATTACTAAAGCCGAATAAATTATTGTACATTAATTCGTATTTGGTATATAATAACTATATTATTAATTATGGGAGCAATTAATGGCGTTATCTAAATCTAAAATACAGGCTATGACAAGCCGGCTCAAAAGCACGGCGTATATCACAGTCACTGAAGAAAACTATCAGTCAACACTAATGGCTGCACTGGGTCAATACAACCAAGTTGATGATAAAACATTGGCTAAAGCAGTTATCAACTATGTTAGAAAGACAGATAAAACAAAAGCATCTACATTATCAAAAGCAGCTAATTGGGAACTTGTTAGTGCAGGTAAACTCGTTATGATACTAGATGCTGGTGGTTATCTATCTGAAGATCACATGAATGTATTACAACAAACAATCAACAAAACATACGAAAAGTATTCACAAGTTATGAAGGAAGAGGCTAAAGATGATGTAGTAGAGTCTAAGCCTAAAGCTCCCGTTATATCGATTGATCAAAGAATCATCGATGCGGCTCGGACTCAAAGTGAGGATATTGATTATGCCATTGATGAGTTTATCAATACCAAAGCTTCTTCCTTCTCCACTAAAGCATTCTTACTTAAAAATGGTACAAGCGGTGCTGTTGCTAAGAAGATTGCAGACTACTATGAATATCCTTTAAAAGAAGCACAGGAAGCTCTAGCTGGTGAATGTGAACAGCTTGTTGAAGGTTATTCTTTCTTTACTAAAGCAGAACTTAAAAAGTTTATTGCTTTCTTACAATCTATTGTAGATGAATGTCGACAGCATGCAGTTGTCGTTAAGAAACCTCGTGTAAGTAAACCTAAAGCACCAGGCGTAATTGTCAAACGTATGAAATATTTAATTAAGTTTGATGAACTCAATATGAGATCTGTCGATCCTGCTACATTAGTTGGTGCTGATGTTGCTTATATCTATAATACAAAGAATAGAAAGTTATTTAAGTATGAAGCACAAGATACATCAGGGCTTACAGTAAAAGGTACAACAATTATTAATTATGCTATTAAAGCTTCTGAAGCTAAGACGATACGTAAACCTGAAGTCTTCTTTAAAGATTTAAAAGTAGCTAAACGTGAAATGAATAAACAGTTTAATGATTTGAAAACTAAAGGCTCAGCTGTAAATGGTCGAGTAAATCAAGACTGCATAATACTAGGAGCATTCTAATGATTATACTTGACTATAGTCAAATCGCTTTATCAAATATATTACCGTTTCAAAAAGAAATAAAATATAATACACCCGAACAAACAGTTGATTTGATCCGTCATGCGACAATCTCTACCATTAAATCATATAAAAAGAAATACGCTCCCGAATATGGTGATGTAGTTATTGCGTGTGACGGTAAATCATACTGGCGTAGAGATGCTTTTCCTAATTATAAAGCAATGCGTAAAGTTAATCGAGAAAAATCTGACTTAGATTGGAAACTTATCTTTGATACTCTATCACAAATAAGAGAAGATCTTAAAGAACATTTTCCATATAAGGTTGTACATGTAGATAAAGCAGAAGCTGATGATGTCATTGCAGCTTTAGTTAAATATAGTCAAGAGAATGAATTATTAACTGAAGGTTTATTTGAAGAACCACAAAAAATATTAATTGTTTCTTCTGATAAAGACTTTATACAGTTACAAAAGAATAAGAATGTTAGACAATGGTCTCCAATGCAAAAGAAATTCATTGAGTCCAGTCAAAAAGAAATTGATGAATATATTGTTACACATATTGTTAAAGGCGATAGTGGTGATGGTATACCAAATATCCTTAGTAAAGATGATGTATTCATTAATCAAGAAAGACAAAAGCCAGTGATGAAGAAAAGATTGGCTGAGTTTTATGAACAAGGTATAGATGCTTGTCGTACTGATGAGGAAAAAAGAAACTATCAACGTAATATTATGTTAGTAAACTTTGATTATATACCTAAAGAAGTTCGTGATAATATCATACAGGAATACACTAATTGTAAACCACAAGGTGATAAGATGAAAATCATGGACTATTTAATTAAAAATAAATGTCGTTTATTACTTGACGATATCGAGGAGTTTTAAATGAAATACATAACTGAAGTATTAGAAGAAATTAATTCTGATCCTAAAGTCATTGAACAATATAAAACAGATATGGCATTGAAGATATTATTTGAATATGCTTTTATTCCAGAAAATAAAATGGATTTACCTGCTGGCGATCCTCCATACAAACCTGATGCTGCACCAATTGGTATGTCACCAGCAAACTTACGTATGGAAATGAAAAAGCTATATGTATTTAAAAGAGAAGATCTTAAACCAATTAAAAGAGAACAGTTGTTTATTGATCTACTAGAGAATGTACATCCTGAAGAAGCTAAGTTATTAATAGCTGTTAAAGATCAGAAGCTATCTAAACTTTATAAGAAAGTAACACGTAAAATTGTTGAAGGCGCAGGTTTAATACCTCCACTGCCTAAAAAAGAAAGTGCATAATTGTACATTAAATAACTTTTTTGATATAATTATATTATGAATATTTTTTACTTACATGAAAACCCACAAATATGTGCGCAATATCATGTTGACAAACACTGTGTTAAAATGATTGTTGAAACATGTCAACTTTTATCTACTGCTCATAGGTATCTTGATGGCAATGAAATAGTCGGACATACGAGAACTGGTAGAAAAGCAAAGCGCTGGGTTCTACCTGATTCACGTGAAACTCAGCTCTATCATGCTACACATATTAATCATCCATCAACAGTATGGACAAGACAATCAAAAGCAAATTACTTATGGTTACATTCATTATTAATGGAATTGCTTAAGGAATATACTTATCGTTATGAAAAACAACATAAGTGTACAGTACTAGCCGAAGCTCTTAAGACTCCTCCAACTAATATTGCTGATGTACCATTTACAGAACCTACTCCAGCCATGCCAGATGAGTATAAAATAGCTGGTAATTCAATACAATCTTACCATAATTACTATAATGGTGAGAAGCAAAGAATGTTTAATTGGAAGAAAAGGCAAGCTCCTTCGTTTATAAATAACTATAATATATTATCAAAGGAATAATATGCCTTTATATGATTTTAAAGATACAAACACAGGTGAAGTATTCGAGAAGTTTATGAGTATTGCATCTAAAGAAGAGTATTTAAAAGATAATCCACACATAGAATCAGTACTTGGTTCTAACCCATTGATAGATCCTGTAAGACTAGGTGTCCGTAAAACAGACCAAGGTTTCAAGGAAGTCATGCAAAAAATCCACGCTAGATCACCAGGATCAGAACTCAATAAAACATTCAATACGTAAGGAGCTATATGGCTAGACGTAAGGCAGCGTCTCACCCGGAAGGTGTTACGCAACCACAAAAAAGTAATTCATTGACAATTAAACCCGATATGCTAGTAAAGATTGATCCATTAACTGAGAACCAAAAAAAGTTCTTTGATGCCTATAAGTTAGGTAGTTACTTTATAGCGCTACATGGGGTTGCAGGTACAGGTAAAACATTCTGTGCCTTTTATAAAGCAATAGAAGAAGTATTAGATAAAGGTAATTTCTTTAAAAAGATTATTATTGTAAGATCTGCGGTACAATCTAGGGATATGGGTCATTTACCTGGAGATGTTGCTGAGAAGATGGAAATCTATCAACAACCATATAAACAGATTTGTGAAACTTTATTTGGTCGGTCAGATGCTTACCAAAGATTAGAAGAACAAGGATACGTTAAGTTTATATCTACATCATTTATTCGTGGTATGTCATTTGATGACGCTATCATTATTGTAGATGAAATGCAGAATATGAACTTTGAAGAGATAGACACTGTCATGACACGAGTCGGTTATAGATCGAAAATCATGTGGTGCGGTGACTATAGGCAAACAGATTTAAGGAAGGCGAATGATAAATCTGGCTTGCTTAAATTTTTCGATATTGCTCAACATATGCAGTCGTTTGAGCGTATTGAATTTACAGTAGACGATATTGTAAGATCTAGTTTAGTTAAAGATTATATTACAGCTAAACTAAGATATGAAGATCTCGTTGAAGAACATTAAGGAGAAACTTATGGACGGTTTATTAACAATGGTCATGGATTGGGCAAAAGCTCGTTGGGCCGAAAGAACATCATGGGATGGCGCTGCGCTAATTGCTGTAGGTGTATTAGCACTAGTTGCTCACCCTCTTGTTCATGTAGCAGCTTGGGCAGCCATTGTCTGGGGTGCATGGACATTATGGAAAAAAGAAAAATAAGGGAGTAAAAGATGTCATTTGAATTCGATTTCACACAAGCAAAACTAGAGGACCTTTTGAAGGGAAACAAAGAAGTGTCATCTTGGCATGAAGCAATGGTTGAATACTTTCCTAAATTCGAGATTACTACAGCTCCAAGAGTTGCGGCATTCATTGCGCAGTGTGGACACGAATCAAGGAATTTTACTGTACTCACAGAAAACTTGAACTACTCGGCCGAAGCATTAGATAAAATATTTCCAAAGTATTTTAAAAATGCTGGCCGAGATGCTCAAGAATACCATAGACAACCAGAAAAAATTGCCAATGTAATCTATGCTAATCGTATGGGTAATGGTGATACAGAATCTGGAGATGGTTGGTTCTATAGAGGAAGAGGCCCAATCCAATTAACTGGTAAGGATAACTATACAAACTTTGCTAATGATTTCTTTGATGATCCTGAAACAGTTATGGATGATCCTGATCTACTATGTGACCACATACCAACCGCTTTATTAGCTGCTATTTGGTTCTGGAACAAGAATGGACTAAATAAGTATGCTGATGAAAAAGATATTAAAGGTATGACAAAGAGGATCAATGGTGGATATATTGGTTTAGAAGATAGAATCAAGCACTATGATCATGCTATGGAAATCTTAGGATAATAAATGTTAAAACATAACGATGGTTTAAGACCAATAAGTATTGGTTTATTACTAATACTTGCAGTTTTACTATTAACCAGTTGTGATAAGGCTGAAGAGCCGGTAGTACTAGAAACTGAAGAAATAGTAATCACACCAGAGGACACCGGTGATGATACTAAATATACTGAAGATGGAAGAAAGTTACCTACTTTAAAGAAAAAATATCAATAAAGTAGTGTACTTTAATTCGTAACTATGATATAATATCTATATAATGAAGAATTTTATACATCATGAATACCCTGTGATCAAACGTATTGATACCGATAATGGTAGATTATACGAAGTTCCAAATGGGAATCGTTACCCATCCGTTACGACTGTAACCGGCAAATTAAACGAAGCTGCAATTAAAGCATGGCGAGATCGCGTTGGTGAAGACGAAGCGAATCGTATATCGAACAGAGCAGCGAGTAGAGGTACTCAGATCCATGAACTATGTGAATCCTTTCTCAAAGGCGAGCCTCTACAAGTTGATATGTTTAACCATGATATGTGGACATCTTTGAAACCTCATGTTGATAAGATTGATAACATACATGCGTTAGAAAATATGTTGTATACTGATAAGCTTGAAATGGCTGGTACGGTAGATTGTATCGGTGAATATGATGGTGAACTATCTGTCATCGACTTTAAGACTGCAAAACGTCCTAAAGAAGAATCTAAGATTGAAAATTATTTCATTCAGGCTACAGCTTACTCTCTAATGTTTGAAGAGATGTACGGGATTAAAATACCTAATATAGTTATATTAGTCGGCGTGGATGATGAACTGCCGCAGGTATTTAAAAAGAAACGTAAAGATTATATACAAAAGCTAGTTAAATTGCGTTTAAACGTAAAAAACAATGTACTTTAATTAGTATCTTTGATATAATACTAAATAAGGAAGTAACTATGAAACCAAGAGTTATTGTACTTGCAATTTTTATTTTATTTGTTTTATCGATAGCAATCTTTGAAACAGAACCAGATGCTAAAACATCATATCAAGAAGACCAGATAATACGATATTCTCAACTTGATGAATCAGATCGAAGACAAGTTGAGTGTTTGGCACAGAATATATATTACGAAGCTAGAGGTGAAAGCGAAGACGGACACATTGCTATAGCTCTCGTAACAATGAATCGATCTTTAAGTAAACTATATCCTGATGATGTATGTCATGTTGTTAGAGAAAAGCTTGGAAAAACCTGTCAATTTACATGGTGGTGCGATCCAAATCTAAGAAGTAAAGCGACAACATACAATTATACAAAATTAGAAAGAAAAGTATATGATGATATTAGGGAACTCGCATTACATTTATATGTCAATCGAGATAATATAGAAGACTTGACTGGAGGTGCAATCTTTTATCATGCTAACTACGTTAACCCACGTTGGAAGTATAAAAAGACAGCACAAATAGGAAAACATATTTTTTATAAAAGAAAGTAGGAGTTTAAATGGAAAACGAAGATGTAGTGACGACGAACCTACTCAACAATCTTACTAATAACGTTCATATCAATGCAGTAACATCTTCAGTGACAACACATGAAGTATTCCTTGATATGGATATTGAAGATCCACATAAGTATCGAAATCTTATTTCATTGCTTATCAATGCCCAAGCTAATGATCGTATTCATTTATACATCAATAGTAATGGTGGAAATTTAGATACTGCAATAGCAATCATTAATGCTATGATGGTTTGTCAAGCAGAGATAACAGGATTTTTAATGGGTGCATGCCATAGTGCTGCTTCTATTATATCAATGTATTGTCATAATATACATGTATTTGAAACAGCGTATATGATGATACACACTGCATCTTTTGGTAACTTTGGTAACACAACAACTGTGAAGACTCAAACAGACTTTACTGTTGAACAAGTTGAGAAGTTATTGGATGATGCTTATAGAGGTTTCTTAGATAAGAAAGAATTAAACGAAGTGAAACAAGGTATTGAACTTTGGTATGATTCTGAAGAAATTCGTAAGAGACTTAAAAAGCGGGTAGCGATCTTAGATGCTGAAGAAAAGAAAGCTGTCAAAAAATTAAAATAAAAGGTAGGAATATTATGAGTGAATTGAGTGTTAAAACTGTACAGAATGGTTTTATTGTTACTGATGTAGATCTTGGTGAAGAGTATATCTTTACTAAAGAGTTTCAAGTGATTAGATTTTTAAAAGAAAGATTTAAAGCAGTGAATGGAGCTGCAAATGACTAAACTATTAGCAGACCTCTACCGTAGAAAAGAAGTAAAGAAATTAGAAGTTATTAAAGAAGGTTTAGTAGTTCGTAAAGCAGAACTCGATAACTTCTTTGAAGAATACCTAGAATTATTTGATGAAAAGATGAGTGCTATTGAAGATCAATCTCATCCTATATGGAAAGCATATAAGGTAAGATATAAAGAATGGCAAAAAATCAATAGTGACTTAAAACTTGCTAACTACTATATGGGAATGGTTTAATGCAAGGCAAAATGTTTAAAAATACTCAAGAGTTTGCTATCTATATTGATGGCATTGTATCAGAAACAGGCATGACCCACATGGAAGCTGTGCTAAAATACTGTGAAGAAAACTTTATTGATCCAGAAGATATAAGTTCTATGGTGAATAAAGCTTTAAAGCAAAAGATTGCTGTGAATATGATGGATGAAAACATGCTACCAAAACGGGCCAGGCTTGATGTATGACAGGGTTTAAAGCTTTTAGATATTATATTGCATTAAAACTACATTTTACAAAAGACAAATTTAACGTATTCGAAAATAAAGGTCATATTAAAGGATCTTATTCAGCATTCGAAGCACGAAACGATAAATACTTATTTGAGAAACTCGCAAGAAAGTTTCCAAAAGACCAAGATATCATACAGTTCATTGTATCTAATCTTTCTATCGGTAACGATAATATCATATATGGTATGGAAGAAGCCGAAGAGAATTATATACAATGGCAAAAAAGAAAGCAAAGTATTACACAAACCTTTCTAAATGATATAAATACTATACAATTAGAATCTGAGAAGAATAATTATAATTTAGATCAGATAATTAATTGTACATTAAATCAGTTTCCGGTTATAATAAAACTATATCTTGGAAAATTGATATGTATGGAATCAATTGTTATATTAAATGATTTCGTACCAATGATAGCTAGATGGAAGGAAGAGCCATCATTGATGTTACTAGAGAATGATATATTACGTATTGAAAAGCTCAAAGGCTTTGTCAAATACAATCGTGATAAGATTGAGAAACAAGTTAATGAATTTCTTACGACAATATATTAAGATTAATACTACGCAAATACTAAGGAAATACTATGGATATTAATACGTTACGACAATCCCGCAATCAAGACTTCAGTCAGATCTCATCTGCATTTGAATCTATCGCAAACCCAGGTCAGCAATCAAGTAATTCATATGAAGATAGCCGTATCTGGAAACCAACACCTGATAAAGCAGGTAATGCTACTGCAACAATCCGCTTCTTACCAAAACATCCTGATGATGAATTACCATGGGTAAAAGTATTCTCACATGGTTTCCAAGGCCCTACTGGTCGTTGGTACATTGAGAATTCTTTGACAACTCTAGGTGAAAATGATCCAGTTGGTGAATTGAACTCTAAGTTATGGAACTCTGGTGTAGAAGCTAATAAAGAAATTGCAAGAAAACAAAAACGTAGATTACATTTCTACTCTAATGTTTTAGTTCTTGCTGATCCTGCAAACCCAGAAAATGAAGGTAAAGTTATGATCTTTAGATATGGTAAACGTATCTTTGATAAGATTATGGATAAAGCTAAACCTACATTTGAAGATGAGAAACCTGTAAATGTATTTGATTTATGGGAAGGCGCTAACTTTAAACTTAGAATGAAAAAAGTTGAAGGTTATCCTAACTATGATTCATCATCTTTCTCAGAGCCTGTATCAGTTGCTCCGTCAGATGAACAAATCTTAGAAATTGTTAATCAACAATATAGACTAGGAGAATTCCTAGATCGTAAGAACTTCAAATCATATGAAGAACTTAAAACTAAACTTGATCAAGTACTCAGTGGAGATGGTGGCGTAGCTGCTTCTGCTTCTGATTTAGTACAAGAAGATATACCATCACAACCAGCTCCAGAATATAGAGCAGCTCCTGCTCCTGAACCTGTAGCTTCGGCAGCACCTGAACCCTCACTCAGTTCAGATGATGACGATGATGTAATGAGTTATTTTCAAAAGATAGCGGATCAAGACTAAGAAAAAGGGGCTTCGGCCCCTTTCTTATTAAAACGATGATGCTGCAGATTCCATCATCCAGTTTCCTTTATAGTATGCTGAAACTGTATTATCATTATTTCTAACCTGTGGTCTAATAAAGTTATTAGATGTTTGAGTACTTATATTAGTATTTGTTGGAGCATTAATATTTGTACCGCCTCCACCTTTGCCTGAATTTCTATCATAATCTGATATTTGTTTACTTGTATCTGAAACTACATCTCCAGTTTTTGCATCATATACAACACCTCTTTTCATAATATATTCGCCTGGAGGAAGATCTTTCATTTTTTCTCTCAAACTCAAGCGTCTTTCATCAATCATTTGTCTGCGTTGAGACTTATTATTTTTTCTAGTAGCAGCTACTGCTCCAGCAGGATCGGCAGATTTTGCTATATCTCCTGCTGCAACTACTTGTTCTTCAACGTGTTCACTATCAACATCATCAAATCCACCCATTCCACGGGCAAGTTTTTCCATACCAACACCAGCTTTTTCTAGGTCTGGACCTAATGCTGCAATTTCTTGTAAGTTTTCTACAGTAGATTTTTGACCAGTCACTGCTCTAAATAAACCACCAACAAGATTAGTTACCCCTGCTACAGCTTCACCGGCACTAAATGCTATTAAGCCTGCAGCAATTGCACCAAGACCTAGACCAACTGCCATCATATTTCCAGCATCTAATACAGATAGTCTTTCGATAGATTCTACTATCTTATCCATAAATCCTGTAATTGCACCAGCTATTGTTGTAATCAAATCAGTAATGACTCCACCAATACGGACAATCATTTCTGGAATACCTTTAATAAATTCTATGAATACACTTCCCAACATTTTAACTACATCAGATAATACTGGGGCCAGTTTTTCCATGAATGGAGCCATATAACCTAATGCTTTACCGATACCCATAAACGCTAATGTTAAAGCACCTAAACCTAATAAGACTGGAGGAGCAGCCAATGCTGCTAATGCAGGTACCATAGCCAATATACCTTGTGCTAATCCTTGGCCAATTGATTTTGCAAGTATTCCTAAACCTTTTCCTAATCCAGCAATACCTTTACCTAAAAATCCTAATCCTGCTCCAATTCCTTTAAGTAATCCACCTCCTTTAGGTGTATCTTCTCCGCCACCGGTTGCACTTGAACCACCTGTATTTTCAACAATTTGTTCTAATAGTTTTGTTTGATCATCACGGGATTTTATATCTTCTCGTTCTTTTTCAGATAATCCTTTACTATCCTTTTTGCCCTCTTTAATATTTTCTTTTTGTTTTTCTTTAGATTCAAAAGCTGTTAAAGATGTCATTTTTGCTAATGCATTTAATTTTTTACCACGACCACCTTTCTTTTCAGCAGCTTTTTGTGCAGTCTCTTCATCAATACCATTATCCATCATAAACTGCTTATCTTTTTCAATAGCACCTTCTAATTTTGCTTGTTCTCTTCTTGTTGCTTGTTCTTTAGCGGCTTCTCCTCTTAATTGGAAACCTTGTTTTAATTTATTGAAAACACCTTTTACTTCAGGTACTTCACCAGCCATAACTCTGGCTTTAATTCTATCGGTACGTGCTTTTCGAGCTTCAAAGGCTTGGTCTATTATACCACCGCCTCCTTGTTTAACAATTCCAGTTTTATCTAAGAATCCTCGAGGAGTTAAAAAGTTAGCAACGCCGCTGACTGCCCCGCCAACGCCACGCTTAACAGCGCCACCTATATTTCCAGCAATAGTATTATGAACTTTTCTTTCTCTTTGTTCATCTAATATTGTTCTATTTTGCTTTGTTATAGTTTCTTTAAAGTCGCCTGCAGCAATCTTTTTGAGTTCTTTGGTTATTTCTTTATCAGACATACCTTTAGAACGCAAGTCTTTTGAAAGCTTATCATTGACTTTTGTTTGTGATTCAATAGCCTTTGTTTGCTTTTCTGAATGCTGTAATAACTTTTGTAGTATTTCTTTCATTAAGATTTACTTTCTCTCTTTTGTTTCTCTTCTTCTAAGAATTGTATAAGCATAGCAACGTAGATTTCCCTCTCAAAAGGCATCATATTTTCTATATCAGCTAATGAATAGTTATGATGCTGCATTAATGCAAAGTTTGTTTTATAGTAGTTCTGCAAACTCTCATGAGAGAGATTTATTAAAAAAAACTTTCAAGCCCTCTTAGTGTTTTATTATGTTCTTTATTACAAACTGGACACTTATATTGTATTGAATGTTCTAGCACTGGCATTGTATCAAAGAATTCTCTAATTTTTCCAAACTGTTCACCAGTTAAATTATTTAAAAATTCCATTGTTTCTGCTTTTGGTTGTTCTTTAATATGAAATACTTCATCACTATTATATACTGTATCAATACACTTAGCTATTACATCAAACACTTTTTCATAATCATTTTCTTCAGCATTTTCTAATTCTTTTATAATATCTATTGTTGGATATTTCATTACAACGCCAACATCATCAAACAATTTAATATTACTATTGTGCTTTTCATTCTTAGTAACATTTAACTTAGTTAAGTCTATATTAACAACTGAAACAGCTTTATCATCAGTACATGTATCACATTGTAATGTTAAATCAATGATTTCACCTACAGATTTTGATCTTAATTGTACAAAAATGTACTCAATATCAAATGTTGCTAGTGAATCAACATCTATTTCTTGTTTAACACAAGACTTAATTACTTCTTTAATAGAACTTAGCATTACACCTGGATCTTCTGATTGCTGAGCAATCAATAGTGCTTTTTCTTCTTTTATTAAGAATGGTCTAAATTCTACTTCTTTTCCAGTTGATGGCACCGTTAATTTATAAATTGGTGCTGTATTCATAGGCAAAGCCATGATCTATTCTCCTTTATTATCTAAATCATTAAGTAGTTTATTCAACTCACTTGTACTACCTACAAAGATAGCATTGTTATTAGTAACACCTTCTTTCTTTTCAGAACCTTTAGGGTTATCTAACTTTTGCTTCTTATCATGTAGGCTAAGCAACTGTTCATTCACATCAGCTAGTTGCTTGATTAAGTTACCAACAACCTCAAACGCTCTAGGGTGTTCAGATTGTTTAGCAATCTCTAATGCATTCATTAATGCATCTTGTCCTTGAACTAATAAGCCGTGAAGATTATCACGAGACCTATCATAATCAAAGTCAATATTCTCTTCTATCTTTTTAGACTTAGGTGGTAACACCGATCCGTCTTTCTTTATAACCTCTGTCTTATCCATTGGTTCTACATCGAACACTTTAGACAGATTTTCATCAGTACTCATAATATACCTCTATTAAAATCTATATGAAGCTCCAGATAACTTATGTCCTCCTAATTCAGGAGTTACACTATTACTGTTATAGTCACCTTGAAAGGAGTTAAAATCATTAAAATAATTTGTTGGTAATTTCATTGAATCACCTAAAAATCCTGCAAATAATTTTTCAAAGAATCCTCTATTATCTGGATATTGAACTGTGTCTGTTGATAAGGCTGAAGTCCAATACTTATATTGTAATGTAACGTTTAATTTCATAACATCACGATTTGACGCATCTAATTGAATAGGACCAATATCTTTCAAATACGCTTCATGTAATGTAACCATATATCTTGTATTATCATATATATCAAAGATAGTTATAGTAACATCTCTAGTATAATCTACATAATATCCTGTTTCTCTACTGTATGTATCTATGATTGAACCTTGCCAATCATCAAATAATCTTTTAACATGCATTGAGTTATCAACATAAAATGTCATTGATACTGGTTGAAATAGTTTTTCATATGGCATTTCTCTTACTTCACCATATGTTAATGCAGGACTGGTACCAATTGTTACTCCCGGCATAGAAACTGAATCACAGAATAATAATACTTTTTGTAAATCGACTGCACTACTCATACCAGGTGGCGAAGGTATATTAACCATATACCTATTATTACGCATTAATCCTTCGCTTTTTATCTGTGCTATAAAGTCATTTAACTTTGCCATATTAACCTCTTAATGAGTCTTGCCAGACTTTTTGTTTGTTTGATCCAACAAATTGTTCAACCGGTAATAACATTGCGGTTGCCCAATCATTTGCAGGAATTAATTTTAATTGTGTTTTTACATGATTTGCAAGATACTTCTTAACACAAGGCTGTGCTAGTTTATATCGTGAAACTCCGTCAATAAGACTCCAAGAATATTTTAATCGAGTGGTTTCATCCATGCTTTTATTACTTGCAAAATCCATTAATCTTTGTAATAGCATTACTCTCATTTGATATGGCAAATAATGCATATTTAAACCTGTAAATCCTGTAGAATCCTTTGAAAAAGGAAAAACTAAAGGAAACATATCATAATACGGTAAAGTTTCTTTATGTTTTGGATCATATAGAAACATATATAACTTACCCGGCATAGGTCTAGATGTCAATTCTCCACCTCTCATAACTTTTTGAGGAGTTGGTTGCTGAGTACCTAGTAATCTAGCCTGTTGTTGAAACCAATTACGTGATTTTTTAGCCGCAGAAGCTAAATCGTATTGATTTTTACTAAAAATGTCTTTTAAATCTGCCATAATATTATTTATATGCTTATATACCAAGTTCTCGTTCTGTTATTATTTTAAATTCATACCCTCGGTCTTTACACCATTCCTCTGCAGCCTTCCATTTTGATTGATTTTTAACAAATGTTAAGGATTCAGTAATAAATCGTTTAGTTTTGCGGCCAGGATACTCAGGAGGTTTAGTTTGAGCGTGTGGTTTAATTTCTACGATATAAGTCTTAATAGAACCATCAGTTTGTTTCACTTTTATCCTAAAATCTACAAAATAACGATGTATTCTATTATCTGTGTGACACCGATAAGGTATAATTGTTTCTTCTGATGACCATTTAACGATTGCAGGGTTACGATCACACCATAAGGCGAAACGAGTTTCCCAACTTGATCTCATAATAATACTTGTTGGGTCACCTTCGTACTTCTCAGGATAAATTGGTTTGTAACGTCTTTTATGATACATATTCCTTATATTTATTATAAATAATATAAAGACTTTTTAGGAAATAGAATGGCATTACAAGATATTGGAAAAAAGGCAAAAGATGTTGCTAGCTCTGTAGGAAAGAATGTTTCTGAAACGTGGAAAGAAGCAAGAAAAAACGCATCAGACTCTACATCTACGCCATTATATGATTTACAAAATACACAATCAACTTATGATAACAAGTATGAAGTAAGCAATCATTCATATCCAGAAGATATTGAAGGCCATAGTGATGAATATGGTCATAACTATGTTGTATTCTATATTAATGTTTCTGAAGATTCTAGATTAGTAAAAGACGCAGATAGAAATAATGAAAAGCTTTTTGTTGAAGATGTTCCACCAAGAATTGTTTCTGAATCTACCGCACAAGTTCAAAGAGGAACTGCTGGGCAAGCAGACGCATATGCTATAGCACCTGCTGCAGCAAAAGGTATAGCAGGTTCTGGATTACTTAAAGTATTAACAGGAAGTGGTGAAGTGAGTGCTGCTACACTAGGTCTTACAGCAGTTGGCACTGGAGCTGTTGCACTTTCTGCATCAAATTTCCAGAATAAAACACGCAGATTAAAAACAGCAATTAAATTGCATATGCCTAATCAATTAAATATTAGATATAGCGCAAACTATCAAGAAGAAGAAGTTTTAGATGATGCATTAATAGGCACATTAGGCCAAGCTGGAGCTGGAATGTTATTTGGTGCTGAAAATGAAGCTAAAGATACGCAAGACAAGGAACTAACAAATAAATTTGCATCAGGTATTGCTGCATTTGCATTGCAAAAAGATATGCCCGGTGGTAAAATGCTACAACGATTAGGAAGAATTGCACCTAACCCTCGTAAAGAACAATTATTTAAAAGTGTAGATGTTAGAACATTTCAAATTGATTATCAATTTTTTCCACGTTCACCTACAGAAATGAAGAATGTCCAAAATATTATATATCAATTAAAATTTCATATGCACCCAGAATATAAAGATGCAAATGCGTTTTTGTATGTTTATCCTTCTGAATTTGATGTTGTTTATTATCATGGTAATCAAGAAAATCCTAATATTCATAAACATACGTCTTGTGTATTAACAGAACTGAATGTTAATTACACACCTCAAGGAAGATTTAATTCATTCCCTGGCGGTGCACCGACTCAAGTTAATGTTGTTATGACATTTAGAGAACTTCTACCACTTACAAAAGAAACAATTAAAGGTGGCTTATAATGTATTTTAAAAAGTTTCCAAAATTTTTATATGATTTTAAAATAAATGGTGAGGATAAATATTTTTTAGTAAAAGATATTACACAGAATGTACGTGTAAGAAAAGAAATACTTGAAAATATTACGTTATATGATGAATATGATATTAGAGATGGTGAAACACCAGAAATTATAGCAGAAAAAGTTTATGGTTCAGCAACATATCATTGGGTTATAATGTTATGTAATCAACGTTACGATTATATTAATGACTTTCCTTTATCATCATATAACTTAGAGCAACATATTACTGAAAAATATGGAGCAGGAAATGAATATAATATTCACCATTATATTGATTCAAATGGAAACATAGTAGATTCTTCAAATGCTGAAGCAACTTCTGTTTCTAACTATGATTATGAAACTTCAGAAAATGAAAAGAAAAGAAGAATTAAATTAATTGCTCCAGAATTATTACAAACAATTCTAAAGAATTTTAAAGATAGTATATAATGAAAAATGATGAAGTAATACGCTTTGCCGGCGATATTAACATTGACAAAGCTGAAATTATCACCGCAAAAGGCTTTTCACAAGATGTCAAAAACCAAGTAATGGCGATTGAATTTTATGAAGATATGTTTGCTCCATTCATATCTGGAATTGCTGTTATTCGAGAAACCTTAGATTACACAAACCTTTTCCCACTTATCGGTGAGGAATATATTACCTTTACGCTTAGAACTCCTTCATTTGAAGATAAAGGCATGATTATTGATGAGCAGTTTGTTATTACTAAAGTTAAAAATAGAACAAAGGCTGGCGAAAGAAATTTATTATATGAAATCCATTTTATGTCAAGAGAAGCATTAGTTGATGTAAACAAAAAGGTAAGTAAAGCTTTTGAAGGAAAAATTACAGATCTTGCTCAAAGTTTTATTAAAGATAAACTACATGGTTTAGAATCTAATAAAGATGTTTATTTTGATGAATCAGCAAATGGAACTAAGTATATTTCTAACTATTGGTCACCAGTAACAAATCTAAATTATCTTTCTCAACTTGCAAAAAATACAATTGATGCATCAGATTATTTATTTTTTGAAAATAGAAGAGGTTTTAACTTTTTATCAATATCAACATTATATGGTGGTAGCGTTAAACAAAACTTTATTTCTGATGGATATTTCAGAAAAGTCAATAAAGATGGTTCTGCAACTCGAGACGTGTTTGAAGAATATAGAAGAATTACTAGTATAGATGTTCCAGTATTGTATGATTATATTGATCGTGCAAAATCAGGTATGATGGGATCTAGACAGATTAAACATGATCTAGTAACTAAAAAGTACACAGTTAAAAACTTTGATATGTTAGATGATTATGATAATTTTCCTCATTTAAATAATTTTCCTCCGGTTTCATCAAACAGTATAAGAAGATCTGTACAAAAATTATTTAATTCAAAATCACATTACGGAACATTTAATGGTTATAAAGATGTAACTGCTAGTAGAAGTATACAACAAAGAATATCACAAATTAATTTAGCACAACTAAATAAAGTTCAGATCACTGTACCAGGAAGAACAGACTATACTGTTGGAGATAAAGTATATTTAGAATTAACAAAAAATGCTCCTATAAAAATGAAAGATGATGAAGATGAAACTATAGATAAGATTTTATCTGGAAATTATATTATAAGCTCATTAAATCATTTTATTACAAGAGAAAATCATGAATGTGTAATGGAACTTATTAAAGATTCCTATTTGTTAGATTTGGATAAAGAATAATTATGATGAAATTATATACAGGCGTTGTTGAAAATAGACAAGATCCTTTTAAACTAGGACGGTGTCAAGTACGTGTTGTTGGTTTACATACACATGATAAAACTTACATTAAAACAGAAGATTTGCCTTGGGCATATCCTTTACAACCAGTTACATCAGCAGGAATTTCTGGAATAGGACATTCTCCATTAGGTCCAGTTGAAGGATCTTGGGTTATTGTTATGTTCAGAGATCAATATGAACAACAACCTATTATTGTTGGTACAATTGGCGGTATACCTCAAGAAGATGGTGCAATAGATGATGATGATACTGAAATGATTCTTAAGGAAGATGGTTATCTTCCAGGAACAGATGAACAAACTCTGTCAACAAAAAAGGGTGATCTTTTTAAAAATACATCAGGTCCACTAGCAGAAGAATCAACTGGTTTAGCAGCAGCATCCTCATTTACTACTTCTTCACAAACTGCAAATGAATTAACAGGCTCAGTTTCTTATCAAGACGTTAAACTTGCAGCTGCAGAAGCAAAAGTAAAAAGCCAAGTTAAATCTGACATAACGCAATCAATGTTTGATTCTCTTGTTTCATTAGAATATAATAAAGCAGGAGCATTAGATAGTTCATCGATTGTATCAGATCTTAATAATAATGATTATCTTGCTGCAGCAACTGGATTTGCTGAAGAAGCAAAAGTTAATGGTGAAATTGATCAAGGTGAATTAAGAAAACGCCTAGCAGAGAAAGATAAGTTTATTGCTGAGGGCATTCCAGGGCCCACAGGTGATCTTGTTCCAGTTAAAGCAGCTATACCTACAGTCGATTCTAGTACAACTGCGTCAGGTCAATTAGATAATGGCCTTAAAATGGTATTTGGGTTTAGAGATCCTAATGGCAAATATCCTCTTTATAAATTTGAACCAGATACAAATAAACTTGCAAGACATGAAGATATAAAGAAAACAATTGTTCGTAAGAAAGAATTAACAAGAACAAAAGGCGTAGTAACTGCATTTAATGTAACATGGGATCAATCACCTATACCATACAATGCAACATACCCATATAACCATGTTTATCAATCAGAATCTGGTCATGTATTCGAATTTGATGATACAAAACATTCAGAACGTATTCATCTCTATCATACAAAAGGTACATTCTTTGAGATAGATTCAAATGGCACTAAAGTAGAAAAGATTGTTGGTGATAACTATGAAATACTAGAACGTAACGATTATGTTTATGTTAAAGGTTCAGGTAATATTACTATCGATGGTAATTGGAATGTTAAAGTTAATAATGATACAAATATTGAAGTTATGGGTAATGCTAAAACGCATGTTCATGGTAGCATGGAAACATCAGTACTTGGTTCATATAAAGTTAAAGCCGCAAGTATTAATTTAGAAGCACATGGCGGTAACGTTGATATGACAGCGTCAGGTAATATTGCAGGTGATGCAACACGTATTGACTTTAACAGTGGAGTTGCGGTATCTTCAGGATTAACAACACCATTAGCATATGATCCAGTTATGCCATCATTTAAAGAATTACAAGTGATTACTCGAGGTGTAGAAGCTGCTGCTCACTATGAAACACCAGAAGAAGGTGATCCTACTGCATACATTGCTAAACGTATTAATGAAGGTACATTAGATCCAGAACAACAAAATTATGGTACTACACAAAAAACATGTGCAGTTACAAGAAATAGTGTTACAGCACTGCCTCAATCATGTGCCATTATTAATGGCCTTGAAAAGTTTACACCAGATTTATATTTAACTAAGCACTTTACATTAAGTGCATTAACAAAGAATGGTTCACGTATGCCTAAACCTCAACAAGGTTTAACAGAAAATGAAATCGTATGTAATCTAAAAGGCTTATGTGAAAACGTATTAGAACCACTTGCTGAATTATATCCTAATATGGTCATTACATCTGGCTTTAGAAGACCGGGCGATGTAAGAGGATCAAGTGCTACATCACAACATTATCTAGGTCAAGCTGCAGATATCGTCATACCAGGATTTAGTAGAGAACAACACTATGAAGCAGCATGTCAATTAGCTAAAATGGTACCGTATGACCAAATACTTTTAGAATATTCTGGTAAAAATACTGTATGGATTCATGTATCATTTAAATATACAGCAAATCGATTTAATGCATTTACAATGAGGGATCACAAACGCGTTTCAAGTAATGGACAGTTTGTATTAATTACGTAATGGCTTGGTCACCGTTATCTTCATTATTAGGCAGCATTAATGAAAGAGAATTATTTAATTATAATATTACTTATTATAATGAATTAACATCTGAATTTGAGCCAGTTACAATAACTGCTTCAACACCAGACAGCGGTGTTACAGTATCAAGCAATACAATTAGTGGTCAATTTCTTGATGCATTTGATGAATTAATACAATACAGAACAAAACAAGATACTTTTGTAGAAGTATATGATTGGGCAGAAATAAACCGAAATGAATTATATGGTGTATATTATTTTAGAGCTGATACAACATTAGTTAGAACATATACATACACCGCAACATCTACTACATCAAGTCAAACATATACAATTGATGTAGAAAATGATTGGGATTATAATAAGTTAAAACTATTACAATACGTTAATCCATCTGGATTAATAGTAACATGGAAAAATAATTCTAATACTATTTTGCCATGGAATAATGACAATAATGAAACTGTAGGGTGGGAAACATGAGTGTACCAAATACTTTTGCTGCAAGAACTGGTTCAATACCTCTTGCAGATTTAGATGAAAATTTTACAAGTTTAGACACAAATAAACTAGACAAAACTGGTAGTGCAACATTATCAGGAAATTTAACTATTACTGGTGATTTAACTGTTAATGGAACTCAAAATATTATTAATACAACTGATTTAGCAGTTGAAGATAATATGATTTATTTAAATAGTGAATCAACAGTGGCAAACCCAGATTTTGGTATTGCTGGTAATTATAATGATGGTACATATCAACATGCAGGTTTATTTAGAGATGCCAGTGATGGATATTGGAAATTTTATGATAGCTATACTCCAGAACCAGATGCATCTGCATTTATTGATACAACGCATACATCGTATAGTTCAGCACCATTACAAGTATCAACTGTTAAATTAAATAATTGGACAATTACAGAATCAGGCGGTGTACTATATTTTGCTACAGGTGGTACAAATAAAATGAAACTAGATGCTTCAGGAAATTTAACTGTAACTGGTGATGTGACTGCATTTGGAACTGTTTAATGGCTTTACAATCTTCAGGTCAAATATCATTAAAGAATATTGCTGACGAATTTGGAGATGCTGCACCTCATTCAATGAGTGAATTTTACAGTGCTGCTGCTGGAGTTCCTGCATCAGGACAAATTAAACATAGCAATTTTTATGGTAAAGCTTCTACTAAATCAGTATCAATTACTGTATATGGTGCTAGTGGTGGATCAAATGGAGGAAACGATGCAGGTGGCCAAGGCGGTACTGTCGTATGGAATGGAACAATGTCACCTGGTACTGTGCTAACTATGTATGTTGCTCGAGCAGGAACAAACGGAAATAATCAGGGTAGAGCTGGCGGTGGAGGCGGAGGAGCTTCTGCTGTATTAATTGGTAGCACTTTAATTGCTATTGGCGGTGGAGGCGGAGGAGCTGGCGCAGACGGAATAAATAATGCATCAACATATGGTGGCGCTGGGGGTGCTGATACTGGACAAAGTGGCGGAAATAACTTAAATCACGTTGGAGCCGCGTATGGTGGCGGTGGAGGTACACAAAGCGGTGTGGGTGGCGGTGGTTCAGGTTCACGAGGAACAGGTAATTCTGGCTCTGGAAGAAATGGTGGTAATGGTATATTTTCAGGTAATAATGGAACATTTGCAGGCGGTTGGGGATATGGTACTGGTGGTAATGGTTATTTAGATCTTGGTGATGGAGGATCTGGAGGGGGTGGTGCTGGATACTTTGGTGCAGGATCAGGTGGTAGAAATGCTTCAGGAGCAGGCGGCGGAGGAGGTTCTAATTATAGAAGGACTTCAAGTATGCCAACCGGAGTAACATATATATCATCTACTACAACACGAGGTGGTAGAAGCGGAAATGGGCAAATTATAGTTACTGTTGATGGTGTATCAACAACATATAATTACGTATCAAATACAACACAAACGAGAACAATTTAATGCCAGCAGTTACACGATTAGGAGATATATGTTCAGGTCATGGGTGTTATCCACCTAGGGTTAATGATGAAGCAAGTACTAATGTATTTGTGAATGGTATTGGTGTACATCGAGAAGGTGATCACTGGGTAACACATTGTTGTGGTCCTTCTTGTCATGATTCTGTATTAGCAAAAGGATCAGATACAGTATTTGTTAATGGTATACCTGCAGCTAGAATTGGTGATCAAGTTGCATGTGGATCTATTGCAGCACAAGGTTCACCAAGCGTATTTTTCGGTTAAAAGGCTTATAAATAATACTATGGCAAGGAATACAAGAACATTTTCAGACTTTGATTTTAACTTTACTAAGCATCCAGCAACGTATGATGTGGCTATGAAGTATGACGAAGAAGCAATTAAAGCTTCAGTTCGTAACCTCGTTTTAACTCAAAACTATGAGAGACCATTTCATTCAGAAATAGGTTCACAGATAAGAGGATTACTATTTGAACCTTCTGGTCCTATGCTTAATGTAATGTTAAAAAGAGCAATTGAAGATACAATTATAAATTTTGAACCTAGAGTTGTATTAGATGATGTACTTGTAAATGTTCAACCAGATGAATATACAGTTTCGGTTAGCATCTATTTCACAATAATAAATACAAATAGACCTATAGAGGTTGACTTAATTCTTACGAGAACACGATAATGGCACATTATACGAATAGGAAAATACAAACATCAGAATTAGATTTTGATGCAATTAAAGCAAATATAAAAGAATATTTACAAGGCCAAGATACTTTTAGAGATTATGACTTTGAAGGATCTAGTCTTTCAATTCTTTTAGATGTTCTTGCTTATAACACCCATTACAATGCTCTATATACTAACTTAGCGGTTAATGAATCATTTTTAGATTCAGCCAGCAAGCGATCAAGCATCGTTTCACGAGCAAAAGAAATTGGGTATATTCCTCATTCTGCAACTGGTGCTATAGCAAAAATTAATGTTGTTGTTTCTAATACTACAACAACTCCTGCTTCATTAACAATTCCTGCATATCAACCATTTCAAGCAACAATAGATGGATCAACATATAATTTTTATAATACTGAAGCCGCGGTTGCTTCACTTTCAGGATCAACATATACATTTGCTGATATAGAAATTAAAGAAGGTATACCACTACAATTTAAATATACTGTTACTGATGGTGTAAAATACATTATACCAAATCAAAATGTTGATTTAAGCACAGTAAGAGTTAGAGTTCAAGAAAATTCAGCAAGTGCCTCATTTGAAACATTTGTTCGTCAAGACGAATTATTAGATTTAAATGAAACTTCTAAAATATTCTTTATTAAAGAAATAGAAAATCAATTGTATGAATTAGAGTTTGGTAATGATGTTATTGGTAAAGCCCTTGCTAATGGTAATGTTGTTACGATTTCATACATGACAACAAATAAAACAGAAGCAAATGGTGCTCGAGTATTTTCATATCAAGGTGCCACGCTTTTAGGTGGAAATGTTGCTGTAACAACAACGTTAGGAGCAACCGGTGGTACAGATGTAGAAGATATTGAATCAATAAGATACAATGCACCAAGATATTATACAGCACAAAATAGAGCTGTTACAACCGAAGATTATAAAGCAACAATTTATAGATCATATCCTGATGCTCAAACAATTAATGTATGGGGTGGAGAAGATAACATTCCTGCACAATATGGTAAAGTGTTTATTTCAATTAAACCTGAAACAACAAACGCTTTAACAGCAGCACAAAAAGATTTGATCATTACAGAAATATTAAAGAATAAGAACGTTGTATCTATTACGCCAGAAATTGTTGACCCAGAATATATTAATTTAGAAGTAACAACAACAGTTTATTATAATCCTAATCTTACAACACGCGCATTAAGTGATATTAAAGATCTTGTCATACAAACAATTAAAGATTATAATGATGATCATTTAGAATCATTTACCGGAATATTTAAATATTCTAATCTGTCTAGAAATATTGATGATACCGAAGATTCAATACTAAGTAATATTACAACAATTAAATTACATCGAGAAGTAGAAGTTCGATATAATAGTAATACAACATATGAAATTAATTTAGGTAACCCAATCTATCATTCAGGAGTTCCTGAACAATCTGTTTCAACACACGGATTTATGATTGCAGGTTATGATCAAATGATGTACATCGAAGATTTTCCAAATTCTGATGATCAAACAGGCTATTTAAGATTGTATTACATTGAAAACGATATTAAAAACTATATTCGTGATTTTGGTGAAATTGACTATGATACAGGTTATATTAAAATGAATGAAATAGAAATTACTGGTATCGATACTTCAGCAAGCCCTTCTTTTGAATTTATTATTAAACCACAATCAAATGATGTAGCATCTATAAGAAATCAATTAGTACAAATACCTGATAACAATATATTTGTTAATGTAATTGCTGATAAAGTAGCACAAGGAGATCAAGCAGGTAATTCTAATTACATATTTACATCGAGCAGAAATTAATAGATGAGTGATATTAAGTTAAAAAGTGTAGTATCTAAACAGGTACCTGAGTTCGTACGATCAGACTATCCAATATTTGTAGAATTCTTAAAAGGATATTACGAATGGTTAGATCAACACGAACGAAGAGATCTACTTGAATTAAGAGATATTGATACTACTCTTGATGAGTATGTAGAATATTTTAGAAGAGAACTTGATATACTCGGCGGTACTAGTTATCCATTTATCGATAAAAGATTATTTTTAAGAAAGATTAAACCTTTATTTAAATCAAAAGGTACAGAGTCTTCTTATAAGTTTTTATTTAAAATATTATTTAATAAAGTTGCAGATATTTCGTATCCTTGGAATTCTGTACTTAAGGCATCTGATGGTCGTTGGAACCAAGAGATGTCATTGTTTATTGACATTACTTCTGGTGATGCAAATACATTACCTGGAAATCGAATTGTTGTTAGTGGTACTAATGTTTCAATTAATGTATTTGTAACTCGTGTTAAACATGTACAAGATGGTGTATACGAAGTATTCATAGATAAAAACTTCTTCGGTACAATTGAAACTAATTACACAATTAATTTTAATGGTATTACCGGTAATATTATACCAACATCAACTAAAGCAACAATTATAAGACCTGGTGAAGGATTTAAGATTGGTGATTTGATTGAAGGTACTACTATATCTGCCGGTAAAACGATTACTCAATTATTAAAAGTAACAAGTGTAGATTCAAATGGTGGTATTACTGGTGTTGTTAATATACGATTTGGTGCTGGTTATGAGAATGATTTTTTCTTATTAACATCTAAATCAACGATTGATGTTTCTGGATCTACTTTTACTTTAGATAAAGGTGTTACAAGACAATATTCTTTACCTGATAATTCTATCATTGAAAAATATCAAGAATATGGTTATGCATTAACACCTAATTATTCTGCAACTTCTTATGGTGAAGCAACATATGTAGGTACAATTATACAACAATTCTTTGAAGAAACTGGCATTGGTCAAAACGAAGAAACAAATTTTGCACTAATCCAATTTGAAATTGGTGCTGTTGCAAAATATCAAGGGTATTATTCTACTAATGATAGTTTCCTTGACGATGATATGTTTATTCAAGATAGTCGATTCTATCAAAAATATTCATATCTTATTACAGTTGATGAAAATTTAGAAAAATATAAATCAATTGCTAAATCATATTTACATCCAGCTGGTACAGCGTTATTTGGTGAATATCAAATACAGAATAACTTTGTAGCTGGGATTGAAGGAAGTATTGAACTTGCTGAATGGGTATCGAAGGCTACATTTACGTTAATAAATACTACTATACCTACAGACTACACTTATGCTACAGATAATGGTGGTTTAATTAAAGTTGAACCTTATGATTTAGAATTCTATGTAATACCTGAAGAAGATTATAACCCACCAGGAATGTTAACATTCTATGGTGATGGAAGAAATATGTTAGAATCAGATATAACCGTTTCTGATTCAGATCCAATAACAACGGTAACTTAGGAGTAAACATGTTAAAAGATAGTATTAAATTGACAGGGCGTTTGTCAATTAAAAAATACGATAAAGAAGGTAAAGTGAACTATGAAAAAGAAGTTCCTAACCTCGTCGTAACGTCAGGAAAGGAATTCATTGCTCAGCGTTTATGTAATAATGACTTTGATTTTATGAGTCATATGGCTGTTGGTGATGATGCATCGACTGCTGCAGTTAATCAAACTGCACTTCAAAACGAATTAGCTCGAGTTGCTGTATCAAGTGCTACACCTTCTGGTGTATCTGCAACATTTAATGCATCATTCGGAGCTGGCGTAGGTACAGGCGCTTTAGTTGAAGCTGGTATCTTTAATGCTGCAGCATCAGCCGTTAAAACATTTGACGGTGATAATGATGTTGATGATGCGAGTGATAATATAACAATTAGTTCACATGGATTTACAACTGCAGATAAAGTAACATATACAGATGGTGGTAACGTTGCTATTAGCGGTTTATCTGATGGTGGTACATACTATGTTATTGTTGTTGATTCAAATACAATCCAACTTGCAGCTTCAGAATCAAACGCAAATGCTGGAACACAGATAAATATTACAGGTACAAGTGGTACTGGTCATAAGTTAACTGCCGGTACTATGCTATGTAGAACAACATTCCCTGTTATTAATAAATCATCTACAGAAACTGTAGCAATTTCTTGGGTGATTACTGTAGGATAATTAAATGGCTTCATCA
>Ga0255760_10000619_pt1 | contig 35425 bp, 28 predicted proteins | sample 071ome_25_FD_179960 | JGI IMG/M metagenome (GOLD analysis project Ga0255760, IMG submission 179960) | Coastal salt marsh microbial communities from the Groves Creek Marsh, Skidaway Island, Georgia - 071410BT metaG (version 2) | ecosystem: Environmental > Aquatic > Marine > Intertidal zone >...
AATGGATCGTATTTTCAGGCGGGTGCCGCTGATGGCTGCCACCAGCGCGGAGCTCCGAAAACCCGGCGCTTACAAGGCCATGGATGCCGCTGGCGTGCAAATACTGATCACCCGAACGCAATCTGGACAGGTCAAAGCCTTTGTGAACATGTGCAGCCACCGGGGCGCTAAGTTAATGGGCGAGGGCTGCGGACACGCAAACAAATTCACTTGCCCTTATCACGCTTGGACGTTTTCTCCTGAAGGAGATTTGGTTGCGATCTATTCGAACGATCAATTCGGTGACTTAAATAAAGCCGAAAACGGGCTCACGGAGTTACCTTGCCTCGAGCGTGCCGGTCTGATCTGGGTCACCGTCGACCCGAATTCCGAATTGCCAATTGAGGATTTCTTGTCGGGTTATGACGCTTTGTTGTCTCAGTTCGGCTTCGATGATTGGTATTACCATTCAACGCAGCGGGTCGAAGGGCCTAACTGGAAGGTGGCTTACGACGGCTATCTTGATTATTACCATCTACCCATTTTGCATCGCGCCACCTTTGGTACAGATATTGGCAACAAGGCCAATTACTACAGTTGGGGGCCTCACACACACATGGGGCGCCCCGATGCGACGCTCGAAGAATTTGAAGATTTACCAGAGGAAGCCTGGCCCATCGATCGGCTGTTGACCGGGGTGTGGACGATTTTCCCTCACATTTCGATTGCGAGCTTCGGTGGCGGCGGCCGCTCGGTGATGATCTCTCAGCTGTTTCCCGGCGATGCACCTGACAAGTCGTATACCAATCAAATCTTCCTCATGGAAAAAGAGCCGGTCACCGATATGGCCAAGCGGGAAGCAAAAGATCAATTTAAGTTCTTAGAGTATGTGGTGGCGGAAGAAGACTATGCGACCGGCATTGCGCTACAAAAGAATCTGCAATCAGGCACCAAGAGCCACGTGCTATTCGGGAAGAACGAGTTGGGTGGTCAGCAATTCCATGCCTGGGTTGATCGCATTGTCGAAGCTTCGGATGAAGAGCTGCCAAAACTCTTTTCTGCTTAATGACGTGAGGTGCGCAGCAGCGCGGGCGGATGGGACAGTTTGGACCCAAAATTCGCCGCTGCCTGAATTCAACCAAACACAATGAGCGGCCGAAGGTTCGTGATTGGCGCCCAGCTGACTCGCATTTAAGTCTTGGCAGGTGCCACGAGGTGGTGCGTCGCGAGTGCAATGGGGTCTGAACTCAACGTGCGTCGCTTCAATATTTCCGCAGCTTCGCTGTCCCCGAGCAAGTGACACCATAGACGACCGGCTGCAATCAGTCTTAGCGTAGCAGGTCGGTTATCGCCACCAGCGGCGAGGCCCAAGCAATGGGGCCGGAGAGCTGCCCAGTCCTCCCGAGCATCGAGCCAACCCGCTTGGTGGGCCAAAGCAAGGCTCAGCGCGTGCTCCCAAAGCGGTGCAACGCCTAAGCTCAGCATCGTGGGCAGATGAATCGACGATGCTCGACGTCCATGTCGTAATCGCAATTGATGACGCAATGTGAATTGCCAGCGGCTGATCGCCTCTGCGTCCCGTCCGGGGTCGAGTGACAATGCCGCGAGCGTGCCGTCTAATAATCGATTCCATCCCGGCTCACTGCATGGCACACCCGTGAGGTTGACCCTGCATTCGGCAACCCATTGCTTGCTTTCCGCCGGGCTCAACGCATCAGTTCGGATCAGCGCCAATCGGTAGGCTGAAAAGGCGTTTGCCATGGGCGTTGGCCCTGATCTTAAGGTGAGCGTACGAACGAGGCGCGCACAAGCGGGGCCAATCGTTGGTTCGGCCAACTGCGTCGGAAGTGTGCGCGTTCCAGCGAAAGAGCTGAGCGAAACCGACCTTGCCAAGGCGATCGTACCTTCAGACATGAGCGAGGGTAGCCGGTCATACAGACGAGCCATTCCTGGTAGACGATCCAGCAGACCCTTTAATTGACCGACCAAGGCAAAAATAATTAATACGATGGTGAATTCGTGACTGGCGTAAGCAATGGGAGCGACTTCGGCGGCGGATGAGGGAAGCGAAAGAGGCGTAAGGCTCGTTAGCGCCCAGAACGGGATGCCTGGTCCACCTTCATGACTATGGAGAGGTAAAACGGTGGCGCTTGTGACCACCGACCCCATCATCACAAGTACGATCGGCCAGGTCGCGCCCCAACGCAGCCAAAGCCAAACGGAGAACACAGACAGCGTGATAACACTTATACCGAGCGCTGGGATCCACTCCACAAAGGCGAGTCCGGGGAGAATAATGGATCGAATCACCGCCAATTCGCGTTCTGAACCGCCGAACCAGCCAGTCGCAAGAAGATCCAAGATGACGAGCGACGAAAGGGCAGTCAATCCCAGCCCCCGCCGGATCGCGATGTGCCGATTCGTGGGCACTGCTTAGGTGGACGCCCGTTCGTTGGCGAGATGGTTGGGTGCCGGGGGCTCTGTCGGGGATTGTGTGCACCGTTGCTGTCGCATCAAAAACACTCTGAGACCGACGAGGTGATCCCACCAACGACTGATCACAAAATACTTACGCATGATGCGGCACCAATTTGAGGTGAAGTCTATCGTTCACGGCGCATTCGATTGAAGCAGCGCCACTTGGGTCGGCGGTGAGTAAAGGCACATCTTCCAACCCCTCGATGGCGTACGAGGTATTGGGCACGAGATGGGTGAATTCGAGCCGGCACGCAGGGTTGTTCGCTTCACGATAGGGTTCGAGCACCAGGTCGAGCGAGCGGCCATCCATCGATTTCGCTTTGGTCACGATGATGGCAGGCCAAGGGGCGCTGATCAGTCTCGGCCCGGTAGGAGGCACGTAACCTCGAAGGTTCAGTGCGCCTTTAGATAAGGGCCGACTCCACAATGGCCAAAGTGCCACGGCTATGGTTTGCACACCGGCTTTCAGAGGCCTGCCTGGGAATCGCTCACCGGTGGCGCACTCTCGCCACATCCGCCTCGTTGCCGCTTCGGCCACACCTTCGTTACCCACCGCGCGTGCTCCCCCGATGATGCCCGTCCAGGCAGGGACGGCGGTTTCAATGTAGGTGGCTCGCTCTTTAGTCTCTGGGAGAGATAGATTGAGCTCGCCATCCTGAATGTGAGTCGCCATGCCGGCCATTTTCTCGGCAACCCCTTCAAGGGCTAGTTTCTGCCCGCGCGCTGCGAGTTCAGGGGCTATATCTTCCCAGCCGTGGGAGCCGCTGGTGAAATATTCGCCCGTACCGTCACCGTCGTTGAAACTGAACCCGAACACGTTAGTCCGTATGTGACGAAAACCACCGTCGGCCGTCATCATTTCCTCGGTCAGGCCTTGCATGAATCTCGGCTTAACCTGCTGCCAATAATCCGTGCCATGAATTTGATCGAAGCCGATCAGGCCCTGGGCCGCCTGAGAATTACAAATCGTGAACACCCAAGTTGGCTCGCAGGAATAAAGGCCTAATTTCGAACGTTTGAGGTTAGCCACGATGGCTTGGCTGATCGACTCGTGGTTGTACTCAAACACTCGACCATCCTTCCAGACAAATTTGAGCGCGCCGGGCTCATCAAAACGACGCGAACCGGTGGCGGCTTCATAAAGGCTAATCTGCGATTGGTAGAACCCTGTCAGCATGACGTTATCGGTCGAGATCGGATCGGGATCCGTGCTGCCGCGGGCAAGAAAGTTTTCCACTTGCCAATACTTCCAGACTCGTTGATCCGTCATGCGCTCAATGAGTGAGGCCATCGCTGGTTCAATCTCGCCCTGATAATTTGGCAACGCGTTGGCCGCGTACGCCGCCAGCGACTCGCCAAGAAATGCCAATTGATAGCGTAAGCAGGTGCCGCCATGGTATTGCTCTCCCCAATCGAAGCCTTCGAATTGGTCGGGCGGTTGCAAGGCCAATTCATAAGCCCAACCCAGCACTTCTCGCTCAAGCTCGCCTGGCTCGATTTCGGTTTCGACTTTTTGGGGTAACTCAGCGGTTCTGAGGTAGTCATTGATCCGAGGAATTTTGGCCACTTTGTCTTGATGGTGTTTTCGAGCACGAAAAAACAGACTTGCATAAATCACTGCCGTGAACGCCATGATTGGGGTCGACGCCCAAGCCCAGGTCGTTTCACTTGGCAGATACCAGCACCCGAGTGCGGAACCAAGCCAAACGAGTGGCACGGTAAAAAATGCGCTCAGTCCCCACCAAAGCACCATCGCAAGTGCGCCAAGGATGATCGTTAGGATGAAAAGCCCCGGCGCGCCAAGGTAGAGAAAACCGCTTCCAGGAAGCAGCAGCGAGAGCCCTGCCGCAACCTGTCCATCATCTCCCTGCAGAATGAGGCCGAGACCTAAGAGATTAATTACCGCAAGCAAGCCATAGGTTCGCGCGAGCAGTGAGCGAGTGACGGGTCCATATTGCGGCGGGTTCATCGGTAGCAGCGAAAAAGGCAATCCGCTTTGCTTAGCCTCAAATGGGGTAGCATCGGTCATGATGGTCTCCTACGAAGCAGGATAGGCGTCAAACGCCACGGTTGGACCGCCTTGAAGAATTGACTCAATGGCCCGTAACTCTGATTCTCGAATCAGGGCATTGGTCGTGCTGGAGCCGTAATGGAGTTGCCGTTCCTTAGTGGCGTAAAAAGAAGCGGCGCCGGTCAACACCACCACCAGCATCTTAAGTTCAATAAAGACACGGTAATAGGCGAGCGACGTTCGATCAACAGGCATCCCCATTTTTTCGCCATAGCGGGTGATGAAGGTCTCGATTGGGCAGACGGGCTCGAGCGTCCACAGCGGCCAATACATAAAGGCGATCTCCTCAAGCGGGTCGCCCAGGTGAACTTGCTCCCAATCGAGCACGGCAGTGATGTGTCCCTCATGCCAGAGGAAATTGCCTAACCGATAGTCACCATGAATAACACTCAAGCGATCGGCTTTTGGTGCATTTTTTTTCAGCCATTGAACCATGTAGGTGATGGCCGGGAAGGGCTCGAGCGCTTGCGCTTTGAAATTCTGTTCGAACAAATCAACCTGGATTCTGGCTGCCGTCTCGTGGGTGGGCTTGCCGAGGAACTCAAACCCGTTGGTGAGGGGGTCAATTCGGTGGATTTGGCTGAGCAGATCGATGAATTCTTCAAGTAAGGTTTCGGCTTCCGGGGAAGCCAGGACCTCGCTGACATCTGCAGTGCCGGGCAATCGCCGCGCAATGGAGAAGGGGCGATCAAGCCATTGACCGGTGGTCTCCAAGAACAAAATATCGGCGACCTTGACGCCTTGTTGTTGCATCGTCCGAATGGTCTCGACCTCATTTCTCATTGTTCGGCGAGTGCCATTGAATTCGGTATCTGATGCATCGCTGACCAGAACGCTCGAAATAGGCTCGCGCATCAGGATGCACGCCTCGGTACGGAGTGCCCCGTTTGCTTGCCACGATAGATCGAAGACCCAAGCCTCGCGAGATGCGCCGCCCGTGAGCTGATCAAGATCCCTAATGGTAACTTGGCTGGCGTCGCGCATTTCAGCCTGGATATATTTCAACAGCGTTGCTTCAAGATCGGCCAGCGAAATACTTGCGCCCGCGGCATTGCCAGAGGTGGGTGCCACTCGAGGAGGTGCCACATCAACTCGATGGTTGCGGTGCAGACTTCGAGACAGAAATGCCTTTACGGCTTCATCGGCAGCAACCACGTCGGCGCTGGCATTGGCATCCGCGGGTAGGTCGTATTGCAGTATCAATTGATCCAGACTCGATTTGAGCGATCGGTTTTCTTCTTCGAGTGCGGCTACACGATGACTGCCGTGATCAGTCTCTGGCGTATTGGGTACCGAATGATTTAAGTCTGTGAGGGTATCCCTTAGGTCGAGGTTGTCTTCAAGCAGTAGAATCTGCCAACTCGACCACTCGCTGTTCAAACGGTCGATGACACCGAGCATAGGAATGGCTTGGCTCTCGGGGTGAGCATACTGCCCGGCTTGCATCGCCTCCAGTGTGAGCGTTAGTCCCTCCAGTAACTCCGTCATCGAGGGTCTGGTAATCATGGTGCTCTCCAGTGTTGAGAGTCCGAATAAAACACGAAGAGGAGATGCAGGCAATCGCCGTCGCGGCGATCAGCGACTGGTGGCGCTTGGGTTGTGAGAGACACGGGGTTTTGGTTACTGCGGGTCAGGCTATTTGAATAGCTAATGCTCACGGACCTGCGCTCGATCATTCAGGTACTTGGCGGGATGAACCCCGTCGGCGTAACCCATGAACGGCGGGTGAATCGAGTAGCCGCAGAGTTCGCGCGCTCGCTCGCTCATGGCTCGAGCGTCCTCATGGGGTACCGATAGAAGCATAGACTCCAAAGGTCGAACCCAGCCAGGGCAGTATTGCGGCGTCAGAATGAGTCGAGGCGACGCTGATCGATTCGCGCCACCCCGGTGGACTAGGGTGCCAAGCGCAATCATCAGCGAGCCGGGAGGCACAGCCACTTGTAGCGCGTGGGCCTGCCCCGAGCGCAGACGGCGGTCAGCATTTGTGTCGCCCCATTGATGGCTTCCGGGAATGACCTCGGTGGCACCATTTTCAGGCGTGGTTTCATCAATGGTCCAGAACGCGCTGCATTGCAGTGGTGCGCGAGGTCTCGGGCTATGACAGTGGCCATCGTCAGCATGCCAGGGTTGCACCGTTTCGCCCGGGTAAAGCTGGATGGCGAGAAACGCAGAAAGCAGACAGCTTGCACCCACGGTTGCCTCGGCAAAGGCCAGCGCTAACGGGTGCGTTGCAAGCTCAGGGAAAATAGCGCCCTTACCCATCAGCGCATATTCGCGATGGGTTGAAAACCCTTCGAAGTCATTTCGTCCACGACGTGCATGGTCAAAATGCGGCTCGAGTGCGACGCGTACCGCGTTGATTTGATCCGTTGTCATGACCGATTCGAAGACGACGAAGCCATCAGCTTCAAGTGTGGATAAGGCGTGCTCGAACGCGGATTCACTGAGGTGGTGTGACAGTGCTTCGCGCGTTGAGTCTCGAAGAGGATGTTGGGTTGCTTGGTTTTGCATGAGGGTTCAAGTCCGCGATTGAGTCTGAGCACAACGCTTATCGATACAGAACCTCAAGGGTAACCCAGGTTAAACCCCAAACGTAGAGCCATTTCCCCTCGGACTCTGAATCTCGTTGCAAGATTAAGGTCAGAGCGTTCAAAAGGCGTAAGTTGCACAGATCGACGGAATGTCGTCGGAGTATAGAGGGACATTCAAAGACTCGAACGCGATGAATCAGCCAGACCTTGGATCAGTCACTTCAGCTGCATCGTCTGTTCTTGATCGCCATGCGACCTTGAGCTTGCGCGTAGCGCGGGTAGTCAGGCGTTTGGGTATTGTTTGGCAAGGTATTTAGTATTAGTTTCAGATAAATCATCACAAACGTAGCGTCGGATTTCGTCAAGAGAAGGCACTTGATAACCAGTCTTGAAGGGGGAACGAATGACCGCAAACAATCATGTGAACGTTTTGATCATTGGTGGCGGATGTGCCGGAATCAGCGTAGCAACCAGAATCAAGCACCTGAAGTCGAATGCGACGGTGGCCATCGTCGAGCCCTCCGATACCGCGTATTACCAAGCAGCGTGGACCCTCGTGGGCGCGGGAGCCTATGACGCGGCATCGACTCGGAAATCGATGCAGTCGGTGATGCCCTCGGGTGTCACCTGGGTCAAGGCATATGCTGAAAGTTTTGATCCTGATAACAACCAAGTGGCAACGTCAGATGGCACTTGGGCGTACGATACGCTCGTGGTTTGCCCTGGACTCAAACTCAATTTTGATGGTGTTGAAGGGCTTTCGGCTGCGCTCGGCAAGAACCAGGTGTGTACGAACTACACCTATGAAATGGCTCAGTACACTTGGCAATGTTTGCAAGGGTTTGAATCAGGCACTGCGCTCTTCACAGAGCCCCCCATGCCTATCAAGTGTGCAGGCGCGCCGCAGAAAATCGCTTATCTAGCGGCGGATAATCTAAGACAGAAGCGTGCATTGGCTGATTGTCATCTCGAGTACGCGTGCGCCAAGCCGGTTATATTCGGGGTGCCCTACTTTCAAAAGCCTCTGAACGACGTGTGTGATGACTATGGAATCGAGCGTAGTTTCGGTCACAACTTGGTTGCAATCGACGGCGAGGCGAAAGAAGCGGTGTTCAAAGTGACCCCGGCCGAGGGTGAACCGCAAGAGGTTGTAAAACCCTTCGACTTTATTCACGTGACCCCACCGCAGACCGCACCGGATTTTATCAAAGCCAGCCCGCTGGCTGATGAGGCAGGCTGGGTTGATGTCGATCACCAGGTCGGTACGCTGCGCCACGCACGGTACGCCAACGTCTACAGCCTGGGCGATGTGATGAATGCGCCTAATGCCAAAACCGGAGCTGCGGTGCGCAAACAAGCGCCCGTGGTGGCACAAAATGTGGTGAACCACTTAAATGGTGTAACGAACCAAGACGAAACCTACGACGGCTATGGTGCCTGCCCGCTCACGGTGTCTTACGGCAAAGTGATGCTCGCGGAATTTGTTTACGGGGGCGTGGTGACGCCCAGCATGCCCTTTGATCCTAAAGAGCCGCGCAAGCTTTACTGGCAGATGAAGTCAAAGTTGTTTCCGTTTTTGCAATGGAACGTGATGTTTAAAGGACGCAACTGGAGCGTGCCAGGTCACGCGCCCCTCGCGACGGATGGCTCTTGATTTGCGCTGAAGGCTCTTGATTTGCGCTGAAGGCTCTTGATTTGCGCTGAAGGCTCTTGATTAGGGCTGAAGGTTCTTGGTTCGGGCTGAAGGCTCTTGGTGGCCTGAAAGACGTCGAGATTAATTGAGGGTCAATCGGGGGTCCGTGTCGGAACATGAATTGTGCTGGAGAGTTGGCGATGTCACTGGCTCTCGAGTATTGCCAAGGTAAAAAAATAAAAATGGTCGTACGGGGGCGGTTAACGCAGTCGCAGCTGCGAAGGAAGGTCCCAACCAGGTTGAGCCTCGTTTGAGTTCCTCTCGTTGCGGGTAGAGAGCCGCGAGTGTTCACTCGTCTCTGTGGGCCTGACCCCTCAATGACAAGGATCAGTCAGAAAACCTCTTTCACGGATAGCCCGATTCTTTTACGCTCAAGGCACGACTTCACAGAGGACGCGCCATGACGCCGACAACTCCCAGACTAGCCCCCATTGACCCCAGCGAGTGGACCGACGAGCAGCGTGATGCGCTCTCTGGCATGGGGGACCGAACCGAAGTGCTTAACATCTTCAAGACGCTCGCCCATCACCCTAAATTAGCGAAGCGCTGGCTTGTCTTTGCAAACCACATATTGGCGAAAAATTCATTGTCACCGAGAGACAGAGAAATTCTCATTCTTCGGGCTGGTTGGCTTGCTGGATCGGAATATGAGTGGGGTCAGCACAAAGTCATCGGCCGTAACTCAGGTCTCAGCGATGACGAAATCGAGGCCATTGCTGAGGGTACGCAAGCGCCGTCATGGAGCAGGCATGATCGCTATTTGATTCAAGCGGCAGATGAATTGGACGAGCATTGTTGCCTGAGTGATGAGACTTGGGATGCCTTATCGGAGACGTATTCAACCCAGCAAATGATGGATGTGGTCTTCACCTGCGGACAATATCGAATGCTGGCTGGTGGCCTGAAGTCGTTTGGCGTCCAGCTCGACCCTGGGCTCACCGGGTTTTAGCTTGGCCAATGCGCTGTCGCGTGTGGCCGCATGCCAGAAGGGATGAAAGGATAGCGAGTAGCCAGCGGCGAGTTGTGAGAAAGCAGGCCGCATGTCCGGAAACATGCGGATCAATTTAAGATCGGAGTTAAATATGAATCAGGTTTCCCGACCCGTTGCCGTGGTCATTGGGGCAACGTCGAAATGGCAATCGGATGGCAGAAACACACATCTCGCTCACGGGCACGCCATAGACGATTCGGATTTGCCCCTTGGTATTCGATGGGGGGTCGGTGGCGCCATCTCATTGCGTTTTGCCGCAGCGGGGTTTCATGTGGTGTTGACGACGCGCACCCGAGCGAATGCCGTGAGCCTGCTTGAGGCGATTGAGTCAAAGGGGGGGACAGCGGACATTGTTGAGCTCGATCTTTCTGTTGAAGGCTCGATCAATGATGCGTTCGGCTGGATACTGGCGCAGCGCGGTACACCCGACGCTGTGGTGATTAACGCCGGCTATCTTGAGGGTCGCGATCTACCACCCGATCAAGAGTTACTAGAGTTCATCCCCACCCAGATGTTCGATACGGCGCAGCATATTGCCAGTCGCGGCCCGTTTTTGGTTGCTAAAGCGGTGCTGCCGGCGATGCGAGGTCGAGGGCAGGGTTCCTTCCTTATTACCAATAATGCGGCCTCCCTCCGTGGCAGAAAGCGGCGAACCGGGCAGAGCCTCTATTACCCTAGAGTCATGATGCGCACGCTGGCCCAAGTGCTCACCGAGGAATATTCAGAGCATGGAATCCATGTGGCCAATGTAGTCGTCGATGGCCTGATCGATTCGCCGGGCACTCGGGCACTGCCTCTCGCACAAAAATACCCAGATCGGATCATGAGCCCCGAAGCCATCGCCGATGCCTTTTATTACCTGCATACACAGCATCGATCCTGTTGGACCCACGAACTGCAGTTGACACCTTTTAGTACGGCCCCGAGTTTCTAGGAAACAGACAGCCCGCCATCCACTGGGAGTACCGCGCCGGTGATGTATTGGGCAAGGTCTGACGCGAGGAAGAGGGCGGCGTTGGCCACATCCCAGGCGGTGCCCATTTTCCGTCCTAAAGGCACTTGTGCGTCTCGCTCAGCAACGATCTCGTCTCGACTCTTCTTGCCCACTTGGCCTTCAACCGCCATGGGTGTTTCCATGAGCCCGGGTAGGATCACATTAGCGCGCACGCCAAAACGCGCATAGTTCGCCGCAATTTGTTCAGTAAAGGCAATGACGCCGGCTTTGGTCGTTTTATAACCCACAAGCGGATAAGGTTTGAGTGCGGCAAGGGATGAGATGTTAAGGACAACGCCGCGCCCTGCCTCGCGCATGATGGGTAGGGCGTGTTTGCTCGTGAGCACCATGCCCCGCAAGTTAACTTCAACGAGGAAGGTATAGGCATCGGCTTCGATCGATTCAATTCGTGCATCTCGATAGCCGGCGCCGGTGGCAATGCCCACGTTGTTATGCAGAATATCCAATCGGCCAAAAGCCGCATGGGTCGCTTGGATAGCAGCCTTGATTTGTTCTTCTTCGCGCACATCGAGCGCCAGCGCAATGGCTTCGCCGCCCGCTTCGGTCACCAGATGCGCTGTCTCCTCAGCCGACGCTAATCTTCGGTCAGCAATCGCGACTCGCGCGCCGGCCTTGGCAAAGGTCAGTGCTGTGGCCCGGCCATTGCCAATGGTTTCCCCGGGTGTTTGTCCGCCACCCACAATCAGCGCTGCTCGGTCATCTAGTCTCATAGCCTTACCTCCCTCGTCTGACTTTAGCGTGGTCCGGGTCGTGATCGCTATCACGGAATGCGCACCGCCGCCCGGTTTGGCAGGCACTCTGGCCCGACTTATAGTGTCGGCTTGGAACGCTTTTCTTAATCGTTTATCACCGATAACCCAGCATAAAGGGAAGATCATGGATGTAATGGAGAATGAACATTGGGCCGCTCGGTGCGCAAGTGATGGGGAGTTTGTGCAGTCGGCTAGATTTTGGAGTGGCACTTTGGCTCTAAAGATGGGAACCCATGAACGGTGGTTGCATGTTGATAATGGTGCGCCTGTTACGGGTCTAAAGGAGATCGACCCGGCGAGCGCAGATGTCACCTATGAGGGTGACGAATCGGTGTGGTCTGAGGTGTTGAAGCCTGTGCCGCCCCGTTTCTATTCGGATCCTATGTTTAATGTTTCGCTGGGCAAAGGCTTGACCCTGAAAGGTGATGCCTTAATGCACGCGCAGTACTATCCGGCCATCGCTCGGGCAATCGAGTTGCTCCGCGAGGAACCTCGCAATCCGACCTTAGCGACGAACGATGACTGGCGTGAAGGCGTCGAATCCATCGAGGGGCATTATGCGAACCTTGAAGTAGCCGGCACTCGCTACCGAATTTATTTCGAAACAGCAGGTGAGGGCATCCCGATCCTTTTGCAGCACACGGCGGGTTGCCATGGCACGCAATGGCGCCACTTGATGCAAGACCCGAGAATCACTGATCGCTTCAAACTGATCGCGTACGACTTACCGTTTCATGGCAAGTCGGTGCCGCCTTCCGAGCGGGCATGGTGGGCTGAACCTTATCAGCTTACCGGAGAGTTTCTGCGCGCGATTCCTCGTGAATTGGCTCGCGTGTTGGGCCTTCATCGCCCTGTATTTATGGGATGCTCTGTGGGTGGGCTATTGGCGCTCGATCTTGCCCATAAGCATCCAGACGATTTCCGGGCGGTCATCTCTGTCGAAGGCGCGTTGCACATTGGGGGTAAGCCAGAGTCTTTAGCCTTGCTCTGGCACCCGCAAATAGGCAACCAATACAAGGCGCGTTTGATGGAAGGCATCATCGCGCCGCAGTCACCCATTGAATGCCGTAAAGAGACGAGCTGGGTCTACGCCAGTGGTTGGCCGCAAACATTCATAGGTGACCTCTACTACTACAGTCAGGAGTATGATCTGCGATCGGGTGCGAGCGAAATTGACACCAAGCGATTAGGGGTTCATATCTTGTCGGGTGAATACGATTACAGCGGTCTTGCCGAATTGGGAGAGGCCGCGCATCAGGCCATTCATGGATCGACGTTTACCCTGATGCAGGGCGTTGGGCACTTCCCGATGTCGGAAAATCCGAAAACGTTTATTGAGTACCTGCTGCCAATTTTGGATCAGATCAGCGCATGATGCGTACCTTGGGCCCCTTTCATCGGCTTTCTCTGGCGCGATCATTCTGAATGTTGAGCCTGCTCGGTTTGTGAAAGTGCCGAGTTTCATTTGGCCAGCTAGAGGAAAGGCATCGGCAGGCGCGATCCAGCCTATGGCCATTGATAGAGGTCTGAGGCAAGAGAAATCGAGCGGGGTCGAGCAGTAACACGCGAAAGCGCTCTTAACCGATTGAAAGTGCGACTGCCCAGCAAAGCCAATGGTCTTTGGCTGAGCGTCGCTTAACCAGCGTGAACGTTGAGAGAAAGTAAATGGCGATACTGAATCGTGCGGGCGTCAAGATTCACTATGAGGTTCGTGGCGTTGGTCAGGCCGTGTTGTTAAGTCATGGGTTTTCAGCCACCAGCGGTATGTGGCGACAAGTCGTGGAGGTGCTGTCGGGCGAATATCAAGTGATCACCTGGGATATGCGAGGCCACGGTCAGAGTGATTCACCCAAAGATCCAGCGACTTACAGTGAAGCAAACACCGTGGCCGATATGCTCGCTTTGCTCGAACATTTAGAGATCGAGCACGCCATTGTGGGTGGGTTGTCATTGGGTGGCTATATGTCTCTTGCGTTTTATCGCGATCACCCAGAGCGAGTGCAATCACTTCTAATCATCGACACTGGGCCCGGGTTTAAAAAGTCGGCGGCTCGTGAAGCCTGGAATCGAACTGCACTGGATCGAGCTGACCAGCTTGAAGCGCGTGGGCTTGCTGCCCTCGAAGGTCGGTCCCCCGAGGTGTTAGCGGCCCAGCACCGAAGTGCTCAGGGCTTGGCTTATGCAGCTCGTGGCATGTTGACCCAACGAGATGATTCCGTGATGCAGGTGCTACCTAGCATCCGTGTGCCTGCCTTGGTTGTGGTTGGGGCTGATGACGCACCGTTCGTTCCCGCTTCGAACTATATGGCGAGCAAAATTCCGGAAGCGCAATTGGTCGTGATTGAGGATGCGGGTCACGCAGTCAATCTTGACCAGCCCGAGCGCTTCAACGAGGTTGTGCTGAACTACTTAACGCAGCTGAATCGCCGATAGGGGTGAGGGTTCAAGGAATGAATCAATTGTCTGGCTGTCATCCCTCACATCGTGTCCTTTTTGAACCGATCACTATTGGACCGGTGACTGCGCCCAATCGTTTTTATCAAGTACCCCATGCGTCAGGCATGACGGAGGCCAATCCCCGCGTGCGGGCTGCGTTCCGGTCTGTGAAAGCTGAGGGAGGGTGGGGTGTTGTCAGCACGGGCGCGGTCAGCATTCACCCCAGCTCAGATGATTCACCGTTACCCTTCGCACGACTCTGGAACGATGCGGACGTGGCATCGCACGCATTGGCAACCGAGGCCATCCATGCACATGGCAGCCTCGCTGCAATCGAACTCTGGCACGGCGGTGCGGCAGTGATGAATCGCACATCTAGATTGCCGCCGATCTCACCCTCAGGCATTCCATGGGCGGCGACTCATGTGGGATTTATGGGGCAACTTCGGCCCAGAGCGCTGGCGTTGAATGAAATCGCTACCGTGCTCGACTGGCAGCGGCAGGCGACCCGGCGAGCGCTTGCGGCAGGGTTTGACATTATCTATGTCTACGCGGGGATGGGTTACCTTGGCTACGAGTTCCTGCTACCTGAGTACAATCACCGAACCGATCACTATGGCGGGTCGCTCGAGAATCGCGTGCGATTCGTGCGGGAAATGCTCGAAGTCACCAGGGAAGAAGCGAAAGATCACGCGGCGGTGGCGTTACGAATCAGCCTTGAAGAGCTGCGGGGTAAGTCTTCGGCTCTCTATGAAAGTGAGGCCCATGGGGTCGTGAGCCTGCTCGCAGATGTTCCAGATTTGTGGGACGTCAAAATGGATTCAAGCCCCACGGACTGTGGCGCGTCTCGCTTTCGTCCCGAGGGGGCTCACGAACCTATCATCGATTTCGTGAAGCAGGTCACCCAAAAACCGGTGGTTGGCGTGGGGCGATTTACATCGCCTGATACCATGGTGTCGCAGATCAGACGAGGGGTGCTCGATTTGATCGGCGGTGCCAGGGCCGGTATTGCAGATCCCTTTTTGCCGGAAAAAATTCGTCAAGGGCGAAGCGATGAGATACGCGAATGTATCGGTTGCAACATTTGCATCGCGAGTTGGCACGATGGCGTGCCGGTTCGTTGCACGCAGAATGCGACCGCGGGTGAAGAGTGGCGTCGCGGATGGCACCCTGAGCGGTTCTCAAAGACCAAAGAAGCGCAATCTGTCCTGGTCGTTGGTGGCGGCCCTGCGGGCCTAGAGGCCGCGCTCATTGCCGCGAAACAGGGATTTGAAGTCACGCTCTCGGAGCGGACCGATGACTGGGGTGGGCGCGTGCTGCAGGAGAGTCGATTGCCTGGGCTCGCCACTTGGCGAAGAGTTCGGGATTACCGAGTGGCTGCACTGTCTCAGATGGGCAATGTCTCGATGTTTCTTGAAAGTGAGCTGGATGTTGAAGGCATTGAAGCCTTGGGACCGGATCACGTGGCGATTGCGACCGGCGCTCGATGGACGAACTATCTCTACGCGACGCTAGAGATCCCTGTGGGGCGCCTAGAAGGTGATCGGGTGTACACCCCACACGATGTTTATGCCAACCAGATTTTAGGAAACCGGGTCTTGGTGTTTGATTTCGACCACTATTACTTGGGAGGACTGGTTGCCGAACACTTAGGGGCTGAAGGCTTCGAGGTGATCTACGCAACGCCTTCAGGTCACGCATCGCCGTGGACGTTTATGACGAACGAACTGCCTTATGTCTACCAGGCCTTGGCGAGAAAAAAGGTTGAGATATTGACCACTCAGACGCTCGAAGCCTTTGACGGCACGCGGGCAACGCTTGCCAATCTGTTTCATCGCGAACAGATCGAGCGAAACGTGGATGCTGTGGTGATCGTCGGTCATCGAGAACCTAATGACGAACTGTATCAGGCCTTGCTCAACCGACGGCTTTCAGGATCAACGATTAGCCTTGTCGGTGATGCGCAAGCCCCCGGCGCGATTGCGCATGCGGTCTACAGTGGCCATGCCTTTGCGCGGGCACTCATCGAGGACAATTCCGCACTTTATCTTCGCGATGAGCCGATGAATTCGGTCACGCCCGCGAGTGTTTTTGCTCGTGGTTGATCTGTTAAATGCTCGACGCGCAGCGACCGGGCAGGACGCGCGATGGCCCCTTGCGGCAAAGCGCGCGCGGCCTATTGGAAACAGTCCCAAGACACGTCACGGGGCGACAGACTGCCGAGGAAATGAACCATCATGAGTGATGACATGCTGGAACCCACGCTGCCTCGTGCGAGTTACGTTGAAATTGGGGAATTTCAACGCGAATTTCTGGCGATCTTTAAACGGGGTTGGATGTGCGTGGGTCGAGCGGATGCGATCCCCCAGGTGGGGGATTATGTGGCACTGGTGGTGGGTGACGTCTCTCTGCTGCTCGTTCGCGCAGAAGGCGACCTCGTGGTGGCTCACCATAACGTCTGTCGTCATCGAGGCGCCGAGTTGATTCCTATGCCAGATGGCGGCGTAAAGTCGGGTCGATTTGGCGCCACCATCACCTGCCCTTATCATGCGTGGAGCTATCATTTATCGGGCCCGCTGCGAGGCGCGCCGCATCTCAAAATCGATTGCGACGATCTATCGCTACACCCTATAGAAGTAGAAATCTGGGCAGGATTTTTGTTCGTCCGCGTTGATTCGGCGCTCAATGATCCGCTGCTCGATGACTTGGGTCCGGGTGTGGCGCGGATCTCGCGTTATCCGCTGGATAAGCTGAAGGTAGGCGCGCAGAAGACCTATGAGGTCGCAGCCAATTGGAAAGTGGTGCTTGAGAATTACAACGAGTGTTATCACTGCGGGCCGGTTCACCCCGAGTTGTGTGAAATCGTGCCAGCGTTTCGTCAGGGTGGTGGACAAGCGCTTGATTGGGACGAGGGGGTGCCGCATCGAGTGGGCGCGACCACCTTTACATTGAGTGGTGAAACGGTCCGTGCCCCCTTCCCGGGACTGAGTGAAACCGAGAAGACGCATCACAAGGGCGAGCTCTTTTACCCCAATTTGATGCTGAGTTTGGCCATGGACCACGTCGCCGCTTTTTACGTGTGGCCATTGTCTGCATCGAAAACGCGGATTCAATGCGATTTTTTGTTTCACCCCGATGAGATGTCCCTTGACGCGTTCGATCCAAGCGATGCGGTGACGTTTTGGGATTTGGTGAATCAACAGGATTGGTCCATCTGCGAGAGTGTGCAGCGAGGCATGAGCAACACGGTTTTCAAGTCAGGATTTTATGCCCCAATGGAGGACTACAGCCTTGATCTCCGCCGCTATGTTCGTGAGCGCCTTGCGATGTCTGAGTCATGATCTTTGTTTGCGCGCCGATGGCGCGTGCCCTGCGTGCTGGTGCGGTTGACGTGCCACGTGATCCATTGACCCCTAATACAGGCACCTTCGATAGGGACACATCGTCTTGATGGCTTATCGAATTCCTGTTCGCTGGCGGTTTTACACGGTTATTTTTGCGCTCAGCTTTCTTGCTTATTTGATGCGGCAGAACATTCACGTCGCGGGTGAGCAGATCATGCCTGAGTTGCAGATCAGCGAATTGCAAATGGGTTGGATTTACGCGAGCTTTATCTGGGGCTACGCCATGTTCCAGTTGCCGGGTGGTGTGTTGGGCAAGCGGTTTGGTCCCCGTCGTACCCTTCTCGGGGCAGGATTCTTTTGGGTGTTGGCGTCATGGCTCACGGGGTTCTTGCCAGGGTTGTGGGTTACGTCGACTGCCGGTGTGATTGGCACCTTAATGGTGGTTCGATTTTTATTGGGTGTGGCTCATGCGCCGATGTTCCCAGTGCAGGCCGCGGCGGTTGAACGCTGGTTCCCGGTTGGGCAATGGGCGATCCCTAATGCGGTGGCGAGCACCGGTCTTACGTTAGGCGCCGCGCTGGCTCAGCCGCTCGTGGCTTTCATTATGGTCTATTGGGGCTGGCGAGCTTCGTTTTATGCCTTTATACCCGTGGGTATTGGACTTTTCTGGTTGTGGTGGTGGTACGCCCGAGATGAGCCGTCGGCGCATCCGGCGATGGATGCAGCAGAGCTCGCTTTGATTCAAGCCAACCGTGAGGGGCTAACACAAGATCAGGGGTTTGGTGCCTGGAAGACCTTGATTCGGAATCGCGAAACCGTGTTGCTTGCCAGCGCTTACTTTGCACAGTGTTATGTGTTTTATCTCTTCTTCACCTGGTTCTTTCACTATCTTGTGAAAGAGCTGGGCTTTGGCATATTAGAAACCGGGTTTTTGGCTGCGCTACCTTGGGTGACGGGCGCGATTACAGCAACGTTGGGCGGGCTGCTCTGTGATGGATTGTGTCGCCGTTGGGGGCCTCGATGGGGGTGTCGCTTGCCCGCGATCTCAGGGCTCGTCGGTGCGGGTGTCTTTTTGTTCTTAGGGCTTTATGCAGAATCCCCTTATATGGCTGTGGGTTTACTGTCGCTTTGCTTTGCCAGCACACAATTGACGGAAGGCGCCTTTTGGTCAGCGCAGACGTATGTTGCGGGACCCTATACTGCACCGGCTTGCGGGGTGATGAACACGGGCGGCAATCTCTCGGGTATTATCGTTGCGCCCCTGATGCCCTTTTTGGCGGAACACGTGGGCTGGGTCGCCGCACTGTCGACAGGCTCGTTGATCGCGTTTGTCGGTGCGGCGCTTTGGTTCTTCATCCGAGCCGACGAGGCATTTCAACCCGAGAGCGGACTGGTTAATGAACGTGCCTAGGGAGATCAATCGTTTTGCCTTGAGGAGCAAAAGTGATCGTGAGGCCCCGCCTTCAAGCGGGGCCTTCGAGAGAGAATCGAGATAAGCGTGAGCAACAAGAGAGAAAGAAGATGAAAGATCGAATCACTATAGACGTGCAGGATGGCGTGGCGGATGTCCGACTGATTCGCACGGACAAGATGAACGCCCTGGATGATGCCATGTTTGCCGCGCTGATTGAGGCGGGCCAGACGGTCGCCGCGGACCCGTCGATTCGTGCCGTGGTGCTGTCTGGTGAGGGGCGTGCTTTTTGCGCCGGATTAGATATGGGGAATTTTGGCCGAATGGCTGAAACGCCGAAGGCGGAGAGCGAGCGCGAGACGACGGCGTCTGATGTGACCGAGGGATTAGCTTCACGCACGCATGGCATCAGCAATAGGGCGCAGTACGCCGTCTGGACTTGGCGCGAGGCGCCCGTGCCGGTGATCGCCGCGGTCCATGGCGTGGCCTTTGGTGGTGGCTTCCAGTTGATGTTAGGTGCGGATATTCGCATTGTTCATCCGGACACCAAATTGAGTGTGATGGAAATCAAATGGGGCTTGATTCCTGATATGGCGGGCACCGCGATCATGCGGAGTTTGGTGAGGGATGATGTGGTGCGCGAGCTCACCTACACAGGGCGACAGTTTTCTGGGACCGAGGCCCAAGCACTGGGATTTGCGACGCTTCTCTCAGAGGATCCAAGAGCAAGAGCGCTAGAGATGGCTCGGGAGATTGCAGGTAAGAATCCAGATGCAATTTCTGCAGCGAAGAAAATCTTTAATTCTGCCGCAGATGCATCAGATGCTGATCTGCTCATGCAAGAGTCCGTCTTGCAGGCGCAAATCATCCGCACGCCGAATCAAGTGGAGGCTGTGCTCTCAACCATGGAAAAAAGGCCGGGGCAGTTTAAGAACCGCGCCTAGCGGCCACGGCGTATCAACCGGCCAGGCAACTGATCTGTGGGTGCGCCATCGATGTATGTGGTTTGCCCACTGACTATTGTTCGCAAAATGCCCCGGCATTTTTGTTCAAGACGCGCACCGCCGAGGGGTAGGTCATTCACCATGTAGGGCGCTTCAAGTCGCATCTTGTCGAAGTCAATGAGATTGAGGTCGGCTTTGAGCCCGGCGCGAATGATGCCGCGATCGTTCAGGCCCACCGCGTGCGCCGTGTCCTGTGTCTGCGCTTTGACGAGCGTGGGTAGATCAATACGCTCGCCTCTTGATCGATCTCGACCCCAATGCGTGAGTAAATAACTAGGGAAACTGGCATCGCAAATGATGCCCACATGAGCGCCGCCGTCGCCAAGCCCCATGACGGTGTTGGGATGCAAAATCATTTCGCGACAGCAATCGAGATTGTTGTCGAGATAGTTGGCAAAGGGGCGATAGAGCAGTTGCGCACCCTCGAGATTGAGCATGGCATCTAGGGTCTCAACCACGGGCGACGTGCCTCTTTGTCGAGCGATCGCGCCTAGAGAGTGCACCGGATCGGGCTCGTAGTCCCAATCGGCGTCGATACACCAAAGCTGATCAAAAAAACTTTGTTCTGCAAACGTCGACTCAGCTTCACCAATGAGTTGGGTCCTAAATTCGGGGTCTCTTAGTTTTTCGACGCGAGTAGGCAGCGGCAGATCGCAGATCAGTCGGTAGGATGGGCAAGAAGAAAAAGGATTTCTCGATGCGGAGAGCCCCAGGGTGATGCCAATGGCTCTTGGTGCGACTTGACCGCGAACGACGCGTCCCGAGGCATTTGCAGCCTCGATTTTCGAGATAATTTTTCGCCATCCGTTAGGGTTAAGTCCTTGCGCGAGGCTCATCGACATGGGTGAGTTTGCGGCGTCGACCATAGCCATCAGGGTCTCGAATTCTTCATCAAGACCTTTAAAGTCAGAAATCATTTCGATGACTGCGCCACCGGCATCACGGACGCCAGCCGCAATGCCAATCAGTTCCTCCTTAGCGGCCGTTAGACTCGGTGTTGGGTCCCCGTTAATGCTTCGATGGTTCAAAGTTCGCGAACTGGTGAAACCCAGGGCGCCTGCGGCAATCGCCTCCGTTGTGAGCTTACGCATCGAGGCAATGTCGTCTGCGGTTGCCTCCTCTCGCGCAGCGCCTCGCTCGCCCATCACATAGACTCGAAGTGCGGCATGCGGAAGCTGAGCTGCAATATCCATATCGAAAGGGCGCGCGTCGAGGTAATTCAGATAATCTGGGAAGCTTTCCCAGGCCCATGGCAACCCCTCATGAAGCGCGACCCCGGGAATATCCTCGACCCCTTCCATGAGTTCAATCAGGCGATTGTGATCTTCGGTGCGCACGGGCGCGAAACCAACGCCACAGTTACCCATCACTGCCGTTGTAACACCGTGATGACTGGAGGGTTGCATCCGCTCGGCCCAGGTACAAAGGCCATCGTAGTGCGTGTGAATATCCACGAGGCCAGGAATTGCCATCGCGCCATGGGCATCAATTTCTTTTCGAGCAGTACCAGACACATCGCCCACAGCGGTAAAGACGCCATCTTTGATCGCGATGTCGCCAGTAAATGATTCGGCCCCTGAACCATCGATGATAGTTGCACCACGAATCACGAGATCTGCTTGCGCCATATTGTCACCCCCTTGAGTCGATTCGACGATGGTAGCCTAAGCAAGTGCCACCGCACAGCAACCATTGAACTTCCGATGAAGCGAGAATGGCGATTCCTGGGCGCTGTTGGCTCTCATGACTATTAGCTTAAGAGTCTATGTCCCCGCAAAGAGGCCTTGCCGTTTCGGTGTCATCGATGATTTCATGACGAGGGATCTGCCTCAGAGCGGGTCACTTCATGGGCGCTTAGCATGAGTGACCAGGCGCAGATGCGCGCGGACAGATCTGAGTTCTAGTGCTTGGGAGGAAGCAATGTCAGAAGATATCCAAGCAGCCGTGGACGTTGTCGTGCTCGGCAGCGGCGCCGCTGGCTTAACCGCGGCCCTAGCCGCGAGAGGTCATGGCGCGCGGGTTGCGGTGTTAGAGAAAGCCGCCAAGCTCGGCGGCACCAGTGCTTGGTCTGGAGGGATGATTTGGATTCCGAACAATCCTCATATGCGAGCGGCGGGCATACAAGACAGCCGTGAGGACGCGCTGACTTATCTGGGAGCACTGTCCCATGATCTTATTCTGCCCGAGCTCGCGGAAGCTTATGTGGACGTCGGGCCAGAAATGGTCGCGTGGCTCGAGTCGAACACCTCGGTGAGATTTCAAATGGTAGAGGAGTTTCCGGACTACCACCCAGAGTTTCCTGGTGGCAAACCTCAAGGCGGACGGTCACTTGAGTGCCCATTGATGTCCTATCAGACATTAGGTGATGCGGCTGATCGGGTGACGGTAGGTTCCAATTACGGGACGGCCCCCGTGTCGATGTCCGAATCGAATCTAGGGCGTGCGATCCCCATAGGCGTGACCGAGGAAGAAAAGGCCCGGCGTCAAAAGGAAGATTTACGCGGATGCGGGCAGTCGCTCATTGGCCATTTATTTAGAGCGTGTATTGAGCAAGGGATCGAAATTTACACCGATACAGCGGCGCTTGATCTGCGTCTGACCGACGGCGAAATCACAGGGGTCCAATATCAACGCGAGGGTGGTTTGCATGAGATCAAATGTCGGGCTGTGATCCTTGCAAGCGGCGGGTTTGAATGGAATCGAGACATGGTCCGTGACTTTCTCCGCGGTCCGATGACGCACCCTGTGTCCGTTCCCACCAATGAAGGCGATGCGCTCAAAATGTGTATGCGGATTGGAGCGAAACTGGGCAATATGCGCGAGGCCTGGTGGATGCCCGCCATCGAAGTGCCGGCCGATGAGGGATATAGGTCGCATCTTTTCGCCTCTGAGCGCGCTCGGCCTCGATCAATCATGGTCAACCGTAAGGGCCGACGGTTCACTAATGAGGCCGCCAACTACAACGCCTTTGGTGCAGCCTTCCATGAACAGGATGTTGCAGCCTTTGAATACGCGAACCTACCTTGCTGGTTTATTTTTGACCAAGGCATGATGGATCGATTCGGGTTTGTCGATGTGCCCAAACGCTCTAAAGCGCCGAACTGGATCACACAGGCTGCCACCGCAGCAGAACTAGCGGCGAAGCTGGGCATTGACGCAGATGGGTTAAGCAAAACGCTGGACCACTGGAACACCACGGTCGTACCCAATCAAAAAGATGAGGCCTTTGGTCGCGGCGAGAGCGCCCATGACAACTGGTGGGGTGATCCGAACAATAAAGGAACGCCGGCTGCAACCTTGGGCGCCTTGGATCAGCCGCCTTATTACGCGGTGGAGGTCAAAAGTGGTGCCTTGGGGACCAAGGGTGGACCTCGCACGGATGCGCTTGCCAGAGTGCTTCACGTGGATGGAGATCCCATCGGCGGACTTTACGCCGCGGGCAATGTCATGGCATCGGCCATGGGCATGACCTACGGGGGCGCCGGAGGCACCTTGGGCCCTGGTATGGTGTTTGGTTTTCTGGCCGGGCGGCACGCCGCGAGTCGTCGCGCTTGAGCCCACCTCACACAGCATGCTCTAAGTTACTTGGCGGCGCCTATCCACGGGGACCTTCGGAGTGGTGATGCGCTTTGCGAGTCCTGCGGCTAAATCAAATTCCAGTCGGGAGGTTTGGTGTTCAAAAGCAGTGCCATAGAGATGAAGGTGGCGCGTCGGTGAGGTGTGCTGATTATCGATATGGTGGATATCCTTCGGCATGAGTGCCAAGGCATCGCAAGACCCCAAGATTTGTTCGTCGCGCACGCGCAGCGTGGCCTTGCCTGGCCCGGCCTCGGAGTTGGACCGAGCGTACAACGTGTTGTGTTCGTAGCCTTCGAGGCCTGCGATGATGGCAAAGGTCCCATGATCATGAATGGGCGAAGGGCCGAGCGGCAGTATGCTGATCAAATAGAGCGCCGGACCCCTATTGGGCGCTTCCGCAAGGAGATAGGTTTTCGCGACTTGGCCTTCTGTGGGTGAAGGGTAATCTGTTTCTGAAAAGAGCTCGGGCTGACGAGCAAGGACGAGTAAAGCGTTTTTTAACCGATTCAATCGGTCCCGAGTCAGCTCGTGAACGTCCGTCTCGCTCGCCACCTGCGCCATCAACGCGCGGATCGTCGTCAATCGTCGATCATGCAATTCGGTCACGGTCAGATCCTTTCGTTTCGCTGGAGCAATCCGGGTTATGGGTGGTTAGGGTGCAGCGCTTGTGGCACCGCCTTCAACTCGCTTGGCGCTGAATCTCCAGAAGCCGATGGCTCCGAGGGGTTGAAACGCGAGAATCATCGTGAAAAAAACGAAGTGGTGCCAAATAAGCATGTCATGCCAATACTGCCATTGCACCACCACGGCAATCGCCAACATAAGCGCCGTTGCTAAACCGAGGATAAGAACCCTCGAGGCCTTGATGGGCATGATCGCGGCGATGGTCATTCCGCAAATCAATAGGGTCAGGCACTGAATCCCCTCGATCGCAAGCGTCGCGCTAATTTCAAATACCGCACCCTCATCGGTCACAGCGCCGGGGAACAAGCCCAGCACCCATTGAGTGAGCGGTAAGCACAGCAGGCCATAGATCATGGGAGGCGCAATCAGCGCCAAAAGAATTCTAAAACCATGCATGAGTACGCCCCTCGTTTAGGGAGATCGGTCTAAAGCGACGCGTAAGCGGCTTGCAAGAGATTAAAGCCTCGCGTGTCGCCAAGCACGCCCGGAAACATTTTGTTCATGACGTAAGAGCAACACAAGTGCGCGTCCTGATCGATCACGATGGTTGATCCGCCCCAGCCACCCCAAAAACCAATCCGTTCATTGGGTCCCATCGGGAAGTCGGGCGCGCTGAGGCCGTAGCCCATACCGAACCGGCTTGGAACACCGAGAACGAGATCTTCGCCTTCAATCTGGAGTTCCAGAGCACGGGCTGCACCCGCCTTCGATAGCAGCTCAACGCCAAAGGCATGGCCACCATTGGCGAGCGCAGTCTGCGCACGAACCACGCTTCGTGCATTGCCGTGACCATTGGCAGCGGGGATTTCGGCTTGACGCCAGCCCTTCGTCATGGCGGCTTCTGCTACCACCGGAGGGCTCGAAAAGGTTTTTGCGGCGATGGAATCTTCGGCCAATCCAGAAGGCAAGGCATCTGTGCCTGGCGGGATCAGGTCTGCAATTCGATCAAAAACCGTTTCGGGAGTGCCGATCCAAAAGTCAGCTCCCATTGGGCCTGCAATTTCATCGGCAAAGAATTGACCCAGCGAGCGACCGGTCACGCGGCGCACGATTTCACCTATCAGATAACCTTGCGTGATGGCGTGGTAGCCGCTCGCTGAACCCGGTGACCACCAAGGGGCTTGCTCAGCGAGCGCAGTACAAATGAGATCCCAGTCGTACAACTCGTCCTGGCTCACCGCCCGATCAAGCCCCGATAGGCCTGCGCTGTGAGACAAGAAATGACTGACCTTCACGTTCTCTTTGCCATTTTGCGCAAATTCCGGCCAGTACCTTGCCGCCGGCGCATGAAGGTCAATGGCCCCGCGATCGCTCAGCACCAGGGCGCAGAGTGCCGCCATGGTTTTGGTCGTTGACCAGACGTTGACCAGGGTATCTTCTTGCCAAGCCTCAGTTTTAGCTGCGTTCTTATGTCCTGCCCAAAGATCGACCACAAACTCACCTTCGAGCGTGATTGCAACGCTTGCGCCTAGATCTTGGTGCACTTCGAAGTTTTCGATAAATGAATCTCTGACTGGGGCGAATTGCGGATCGCAGTGGCCATGGATCTCCAAGGTTGATCTCCTTTATTTGTGCGTTAACAGCGAGCCGATGCGCTAGAACCTGCCCAGTTCTGTGGGTTTAGACAATAGCGCCGCGCGCAAGCAAGGTCTCAATGTCTTCATCGCTCATACCAGCCTCGCGAAAAACGACTCGTGTGTGTTCACCCCGGTCTGGCGCCGGGCCGCGCACTTCGATGTCCGCATCGCGGATGTCAAACGGCGCCGATACGATTTCCATCGCACCGCCGCGCTCGTGAACCACGACTGAGAACGCGCCCCGTTCCCTGAGCGCTGGGTCTTCAACGACCTCTGGCAGTTCGCTCACTGGCTCCCAGATTAGGCCTGAAGCATCTAGCTTTTCGCGCCAGACTGAAAGATCTTCGCTGGCAAACGCGGCTTCGATATCGGGGACGATGCTGGGTCCGTGTTCGGCCATTCCTGGTAACGTGGCAAAGCGGTCATCGGTCGCCCAGTCCGCGCGATTCATCATCGTGCAGAACTTTCCCCAATAAGGCAGTGCCATGGGCATGATGAGCGCGAGATATCTGCCATCCTTCGTTTTGTAAAAATTCCAGATCGGATTGGCGGGTTCACGGTGACTGGTTTTGATTGGCTGGGCCCGTTCAAAGAGGGCGTTGGTAACATCACTTGCCATGGCCCAAACACCGGTTCTTTGGAGCGTGACTTCAACGCGCTGGCCCTCGCCTGTCTGATCTTTGATGCGGAGTGCTGCCAGAATCGCTGATAGCAAATTCAACCCGGTGATTCGGTCGCCATAACCTCCTCGAGAGATCAGCGGACCATCGTCTCGATCGCCAAACACGGACATCGCACCAGACCGTGCCCAGAAGGCTGTTTGATCAAAAGCTTGCCGATCACTGTCGGCGCCTTCCGTGCCAAACCCCGATAGAACGGCATAAATTGCGGTGGGCGAGAGTGCGTGGATGTCGCTGGCGAGCAAACGATAACGCTCGAGCCTGGGCTGGGTCAGATTGGTGATAAAGACATCACATTGGCTGATCAGTTTCGAAAGCGCGTCTCGGCCCGACGAGTCTTCTAAATTAATACAGATCCCACGCTTACCCCGATTATCGAACTGGTAGCACGGGTGAACAAAGTCATCCCCAAGGAGTGCGGTGTAGAGGTTGCGGTAAGTGTCGCCTTCGGGGGGTTCAACTTTGATGACCTCGGCACCCATGTCGGCCATCAGCGCGGCACAACTCGGTGCCGCCAGCCAACTGGCAACTTCGAGGACTTTAATTCCGGCAAGCGGTGCAACCATCGTTGGCTCCTCAGTGGATGGCCCAATGTAACGTTAATTGGCTCACCAAATAAAGCGGTCCAAGGAAGGTTGAGTAAGTGGAGACAGAGAGGGGCAATCGGTCAGAAAAAAATGTCAGACCGCGAGTCGATAGCTCACTTGACCTTGATGCCAGGTCATTCGGACGTCATCTGCCAGGAGCCGATGCCGTGCTTCGGCCCAGGGTTTAGAGAGCAAGACGAGGTCAGCGGGTATGCCCACGGTGAGCGATCGAGGTGTAAAGGGCGTTCTAAACTCGCCAAGAAAGCCCTCAAGCGCTTCCTCCGGGGACACGCATTCATCGGGCCCAATGGCGTGACCTCGCGTCGAAGTTCGAGCCACCGCGGCACGCATGGCGCGCCAGGGATCAGCCGCCCCAAAGGGCGCATCGGACCCTAGAGCGACGCGAAGGCCTAGGGTCTTGAGTGTTTTGAATCGGTACAAACTCGCCTGTTCCTCGGCAGGAATATCCTGAAGGTACTGATCACCGCGATCCAAAATGAAATGGGGTTGGGTCACGATACCCGGCCCAAGGTCGACGAGCCAAGCTTCGAGATCAGGCTCGATGATCGCACCATGCTCGATCCGATCGCCAGCGTGCGTCCCCGCTGCCTCGAGCACTGACAGGGCGAAGACCAGTTCGGCTCTGGTCACGCAGTGGATGGCGACCGGTAAATCAAACGCATGGGCAGCGGCCACACGGGATACGGTGGCATCAAACGTCGGCAACTGATGCTCGTGCAGGTGCACCTTGAAACAACCTGGTCTGATCAGTGACGTCGCATGTTGCGTTTGCACGCTTTCAAGCCCGGAGAGACAGAGTGATTGATAGAGCTTCCCTTGCTCAAGCAACGTTGAGAAATAAGCAAAATCCTCCGGCCCATTGCTTGGCGTCATATCGTGAATGCCGGTGATGCCGTAACTTGCGAGTTCTGCGCTGACTTGTTCAATCGCGTCATGGTCAAGGCCGCCCTGCAAACTTGCACGAAGGGTGAGACCAAGCGCTTGGTCCTGATCGAAGAGCCGTCCATCACTTGCAATTTCTAGGGCGGGCAGGGCGTCCAGTGTGGCTTGCGTTTTACGTAAGCGGTCGATCGCCTTTGAGTTCAGAATCCATAGACGACCGGATCGATGTTGAATACGCACAGGTCGAGAAGATTCGAATTGATCGAGGTTCTTGCAGGTCAGATTGCCTGCGACGGATTCGTGATAGCCAACACCACGAATCCAATCGGTCCCGGGGGCGAGCTTTAAGGCGTTGATCAGGGCTTCACGATGTTCAACATCGGGCGGGCCGCAGGACACCGAGGCGGCTTTGGCAGCGAGCGCCCTGAGATGAATGTGATGGTCGACAAGCCCAGGCAGCAAACAAGCGCCCTTTGCATCAATGACCTGTTCCCCTGTCAGAGGGGCAAGGGTTCCCATGGCGGCGATCAGACCGCCAGCAAGTCTGACGTCGAGTGGCGTTGGGTCTGGGTAGCAGCGCGCTTGCCTAATCAGCCAAGCACGTTCCGCGCGGGCGGCTAAAACCACTCCCTCACAACTCGCCGAAGCAGCTTACCCGTTTCGTTGTAGGGGAGTTCCTCTACGACAAGCACCTTTTCCGGGACTCGAGAGGATCTCAGATGCTCGCGAATGTAATCCTTGATCTCAGTGTCCGTCACGGCTGATTTCACGACCACGGCTAACGCAACCGATTCACCCCATTCTTCAGAGGCCACACCGACCGCAGCCGCATCGACGATCTCATCTCGCTCTAGAAGGAGGTCTTCGATCTCTCCAGGGGAGATGTTTTCCCCGCCCCTGACAATGACATCATCCGCGCGACCGGACAAAAAGAGATACCCACCCTCATCGAGATAACCCGCGTCTCGAGTGGGAAACCATCCCTCGCTGTCGAGGACGCTTTTGCCATCATACTCGCCAGAAACTTGCGGGCCACGAACATAAATTTCACCCGGCGTACCCGCGCTCACGGCCAGCCCATCTTCATCTCGAATTTCAAGCTCGATTGCCGGCAGGGCTTTACCTACGGACCCCAATCGCGGCCTGAGTGCTGGGTCGCTGATAGCTTCTCTGTGGTCGTCAGGATCGAGCAAGGTGATGGTTGAGCTCGTTTCGGTCAGACCATAGGCATTGGTGAAATTCACATGGGGCATGAGCGCGAGTGCGCGCTCAATCACCGGAATCGGCATTTTGCCGCCGCCGTAAGCAATCGACTTCAGAGCAGGGAACGCATCGGCGACGCTCGCTTCTTGCTCGAGCACATCAATGATCCTAGTCAGCATCGTAGGCACGACAAATGCGTTTGTAACGGCCTCGGTTCGACACAGCTCAACCCAAAGGGTCGGCTCGAAATTGGCTAACTGGACCTGTCGCCGGCAAGCGTAAATCGAACTCATGACGGCGGAGATACCAGCGATGTGATAAGGAGGAACGGAGACCAGTGTCGCCTCATCAGGGTCCGCGCCCATAAACTCTACAGAACCCAAAATGTAGGAGACCAAATGTTCGTGTCGTAAAAGCGCTGCCTTCGGGGTGCCTGTGGTCCCGCTGGTAAAGAGTTGCACGGCAACTGAGGAGGGGTCTTCATGCCAGGCCTCTATTTTGGGGCCATCCGACATGGCAGCCGCGAGGAAATCATTCCGGCCCATGTGTTGTGAAACAGAGTAGTTACAATCAGTCGATTCGGTGATCAAAAACGCGGGCTGGATGCGTTCGATAAGGCCCGTGAGCTGTTCGACGGTTAATCGATAGTTAAGTGGCACATAGGGCAACCCAGCCATGGCCGCACCCATGAGTGCGATGGGCGCCGCCGGGCTCGAGGTGTCGAGGACGGAAATGAAACGGCACCCGCTTGATTGAAACATCGCTGCGGCGCGTTCCGCGGCCTCATACAGCGATTGATTGTCGTAGTGTTGTCCTTCGAAGGTGATCGCAACGCGATCGGGGCAGGCCTCAGAGGCCATTTGCAAGAGCAGTGCAATATTCATTTTAGTCCGACGATGGCAGCTTTTTCGTGTCTTTGGTCATCAGCTCTTCACCATTACAGTAAAGCGACCCATCCCCACTTTTCACGCACAGCAACTCGATCGTTTCTTCTTGGTTGATGTAACGTTTGCCAATTAAACAGCCATGCATTTGCGCTTCATCGCCAGCGCCCTTTTCAGGTACATCCGTTGCCATCACGGCGCCGCCGCAGGTGACTTCATCATTCGCCCCAGCTTTGATCACCATGACCTCTGCATCGCAGACCGCGCTTTTTAGTCGACTCCCTGGCTTCAACATCGTTCTTCTCCCAGCACCCGCGTTATTCTGAAAGTCCGGAGTATAGGCATGTCGATCGAGATTTGTCTTGTGCTGGGTAGTCTTTTCCTCAGCGGATCACCCGCCAACACGACGCGTTTGGCGCGCCCAGCCAGAGTAGGTCGTGTCTCACCGCGTGCTCTGAGGTGATGTTGCCTCCCAAGAATTCTGTGTATGCTGATTTAGCGGTGAAAGTGTTTTGGCGCGTGCGGGAGGACCACTACGCGGATGGTATCGCCTCACCCATAGTGCAACGGTGAGATGAACTAAAAAGCAAGATGTGTAGTGCTTTATTGAGAATTCGTAAAGTCTTGAATCGCACGCATTGAGCTAGCCCCCGGCTGCGCAGTCGGCGAGGGTTGGCATCCGTGTGCGTGTGAAAGAACCGACTTGCTCACCTGATGGAGAGATCGAAGATGACTTATGCAGGAAACCGCGTCATACACGATGCAGACAGCCACACGATGGAAACTGGAGATTGGTTGCTCCCTTATCTTGACGAGACGTTGGTGACCTCGTTGGGTGCCATCTATGGCTCGGCTGACACGGGAAACCGGATCCTTGAGATTATCGAGCGTGCCAAAGGGCGTCAGAGCGATCCTGTCAAAAAAGCCAAGGCGCGTGCCCATGTGATCGATGGACAAAAGGGGTGGGGTGGTTATGGTGCCTTCGACCCTAAAGAGCGAGCAGACGCCTTAGACTTGCTCGGCTTTCGATCGCAATGGGTCTTCCCGACGTTTGGCCTTGGTTTGCTTCGAAGAGCAAAGACAACCGTGCACCTTTATCAAGCGGCATCTGCCCTGAATAAGGCGCAGAGAGATTTTTGTGTCGCAGATCCCCGACTGATCTACATCGCATTCATCCCTCTTGACGATCCGAATGAGGCGCAGTCACTCCTAGATGAGGCGCTGCGCGATGGCGCGGGCGCGGTGTTGGTCCCTTCTAATGCACCCGGAAAGGAGCGTTCGCCCGGTCACGCGGTGTATGACCCCTTCTGGCAGCGGCTGCAAGAATCCGGCATTCCCTTCACACTCCATATCGGCCCAGGCACCATGCGGCAACCCAAAGCGTATTTGAATAATGGCCGAGAACGCGCGCCTGACCTGCATGGTGGAGGGGAAAATTTGCGCTTTGGTGACTACACCTGCATTTGGTATGCCCCGCAGATGTTTTTGACCGCCATGGTATACGACGGCGTGTTCGAGCGATTCCCGAGACTTCGGGGTGCCGTGGTGGAGTCCGGGGCGGGTTGGGTGCCCGATTTCCTGAGGCAGTTGGATTATGCTTACAAATCGTTTCGTAGAACGGACCCTTATTTGCAAGAGATGCAGAGTCTGCCGTCTGAGCAAATCAGACGCGCGATGAAGTTTACGCCCTTCCCCGGTGAGGACGTGGGCCATATGATTCGCGATGCAGGACCCGATTTATTCATGTTCTCGAGTGACTTTCCGCATCCTGAAGGGACGAGTGACCCTATCGGTAAATTCGAAAAGACGCTTGAGGGTCTAGACGAATCGGTGAGGGACAAGTTCTACCGCCGTAATTTTGAAGCCTTGGTCCAACCCGAATCGGCGCAGAACGCGAGCTAAGAGATTGGTCGCATGACATTTCAAGGTGAGGTGCTGATCCGCGATGGGCAATCGGCTTCCAGCCTCTTTTGGAATTTGCTCAAGTGCGCCACCGACGCATTTCCCGAGGCGTTTTTGGCGTTTCGCCTGCCTGACGATGCGGCGGCCTTCAAGCGCGACTATCCAGCGTTATTGACTCAATTCGAACGGTGTCGAATTGCTAGCCTTCGATCAACTGAGATTGCGACCTTTTTAGCCCGCGAAAGCCTAAATCAACTCATGTTTCGCTCAACTCAGGGCGACGTGACCTTGATGCAGCATTTGGCGAGCTCGAATCAAACGCTCACGTTACAAGCCTCGGAGCCTCAAGCCTTTTCACCTTGGCATCCATCGATTCCGTTTGCAGGCACACTGTGGGCGGCTTCTGACATTGTGTCATTGGCGGCGCTTTTGAAGTCGCAACATTGGCTGTCAGAAGAAGCGGCGCAAACACTTTCGCTGATCGGTCAAGGGATTGCTGCGGAGGGTATTGATCTTAGAGGGCATCGAATTGCGATTCTTGGCGCTTCGGCTGAGATGGCGCCAACGGCTTATTTCTTGCGAGCAGGTGCAGACATTCTGTGGGTAGACCAGCGGCCGCCGCCCTTGGCATGGCAGAAGGGGGCTTTCCCTGGCCGGTTGCACTGGGCTGCGACGCCCACTGATTTATTAACCCATCCTGAGGCCGCGCTTGCCGCAGTCAAAGCATTTGCTGAAGAAGGCGCCGTTCATCTCGGGCTCTTTGCGTACGCGCCAGGTGCGATGCGCGAATTCAAGCTCACGGGTGTGATGAACGCCATTGTCGATGCGATGCCGCCTAACGCGCTTGCCTCTGTTGGCATGCTGGTTTCACCCACGACGCCAACGCGGCTTGGTGCCAGTGATCAAGCGGCATCGGATGCCTGGTGGACTTCCCGACCTTGGTGGATGACCGCGCTTCGCGCGTTAGGGTTGTTAAAGCCTCAGTCCTCACTCCAAGGACCCCATCCAGTCTCTGATTCGGTTGTGACGATCCAGGGTGCAAGTTATCAGGCAGCTCAATACCTGGGTAAGACGCTCATGGCGGAAACCTGGGAAGCTGAGCGCGTCGCTCGGTTACAAGCCCAACCTCCGAGTGGAGGGACGCCGAGCACATCAGAGGCGAAGGAAGCGGTTTCACTGACCGAGGGCACTGGCTTTCGAGTCTCGGCAAACACGGCACCGATTACTCAAACGCGCTCGCTTGCCCACCCCGTGTTCGCAGCGGCTTTTCAGGGTGCACGGACCTTGGGCGTTGAAACCTTCCTACCTGAATTTTCGCAACAAGTGGGTGGTCTGTTATGGATGCACGATTGGATGCGAAGCGAGTCCAATTCGGCCATCAGACAACGAGTCCATGGTGGCATTCATCCAATGCCTTATCAGCTTCAGTCCGCGCTCTATGTAGCAGCTGCCATCGGGTTTGCGCGCCGGCCATTGCTGCTGAAGGGGTTGTTCGATCGAAGCTGAGCGTGCGCGTATTCAGCTAACCCTGTTGGTTCACATTGGACTCACGTTTGAGTGGTGAGTGGTTCGCCTCGAGCCCATGTAAAAGCGAGCATGCGTCTTGGTAACAATGTCAGCGCACCGCGGTAATCATGGTTCTGGTTTTCCCCTCCCAACCCGAATCCCAACGCCTACTCCTGCTTCAGTACGGTCTTCGAACCGACGCCTAGGCGTCTTTTCGCCCGAGGCTGCGGAATATTGCAGAGCGGTGAGTTGCCTAGCTGGGTAATTTATTGGATCTTGTCTTATTAATGACTTTCATTAAAGATTGAGAGTGAGCCGGAACGAATGACACTTTTCGAAAGCTAAAGAGAAATTGGCGTAAAGAAGTGAGCGAAGTGGGGTTGGCGAAGCCAGGTTGAACCCGGTCGCAAAGCTCGCGTCGCCTGAGTGTATCGCTGGCGATTCGGGAGAACGCTTTGCTGGAAAGCAAGGTGAAGCGGGGTTGGCGAAGCCAGGTTGAACCTGGCCGCGAGGTTCGCATACCGGGGTGTATCGCTGCTGATTCGGGAAAACCTGTTGCCAGCAATCAAGGCGAAGATCCTAAGAAACTTAAGTAAGGGGGGCGTCATCGATGAAAATCTTGCGTACACCGGATGCCTGCTTCGCGGGGCTCAAAGATTATCCGTTCGAGCCTTGTTATACCGTGATCAAAACGAAAGACGGAAGCAATCTGCGCATTCACCACATAGACGAAGGCCCAAGAGATGGTCCGGTGCTGCTGGCTATGCATGGTCAGCCGGTATGGAGTTATCTCTACTCAAAGATGATCCCCTTCCTGACGGATGCGGGTGTCCGCGTCATCGCGCCCGATTTGCCCGGATATGGCAAATCGGATAAACCGGCGGCGAGAGAAGACTACAGCTACCAAAACCAAGTGGACTGGATGGTTGATTGGCTCATCGCCAATGATTTCCAGAACCTGACGTTCTTTGGTCAAGATTGGGGCGGCTTGATCGGATTGCGAATGGTGGCTCGCGAACCCGACCGGTTCATGGGTGTGTCCATGGGTAACACCGGGCTTCCTTACAACCCAGATGCAACAGAAGACGTCATTCAACGTGTCAACGCCTTTCGAGAGAGTGACGAGAGGCTTACCGTGTTTTCGATGTTCAAGCAGGTCATGCAGATGGACCAAAAAGAAACAGCACCCGCCCTAAAATTTATGTACTGGCAGAAATTCTGCTGGGACACGGTTGATTTGCCTATTGGATTTATCGCCTCGCAGCAGATGGAGAGACCATCCATGCTCAGAACCCTGCTGAATTATCTGTTTGTCCAGCTAGGCAAAAGTAATGCATCGCCATTTCGCTCAGCTGTTGCCAAAGCCTTTGATGCGCCTTTTCCTGATGCGAGCTACAAGATGGGCCCGCGCGCAATGCCAAGTCATGTGCCCACCATCCCAGATGCTTCCTTGGCGGCGCAGCGTGAAGCGAGGGCGTTTTTTGGTGCGTGGAACAAACCTTTCTTGAGCGTGTTCGCGGGTGATGACCCGGTCACCAACGGTATTGAGTCAGATGTTTTGGCCATGTGCCCCAATGCTGTGAGTGCGCCACACATCGGTGGCGGACATTTCTATCAATGGCGACGACCAGAGGCGTTATCGCAGCTTTTGGCTGAGTTCACCAAGGCCAACCAAAGGTAGTGCGGGCAAGCGTATTTCAACTATTTTAGGGCGCACTTACGTTGCGACTTAAATCTGTTTGCCTAGGGGGTGATTCGCCTTATTGGCATGAAGCAGAGCCCCCGCTGCTGTGGTGGGCGACAGAAGGTGGCCCGATAGGCTTTTAAGTTCCAGGCTTTCTTCGCCTTTCTTTCTTTATACCTCCTTGCCTTATCTCGACTTGCTTTATGCCCCCTCGCTTTATACGTCCTCGGATTGATCGGTCAGTTAATTGCATTTTTCGGTCTTTCGGTGGCCGAATGGGACGCATCACGACGTTGGATTTGTGTGACCGAGTCATGCAGTTCGTCTCTAGCTGAGTGCTGATATTCGCCCTTGACCATCTTGTGTGCCTTCTGCAAAGTCGAGTCGGAAATAATCGAGGTCGCCAGGAGAGGCGACCCAAGCGCATGGCTGCATTGATCGGCTGACAGTTTAGGCTAGGGGGAACCGTGGGATATCAACTTGCAAACATTAATGGCCGAGCGGCGCTGGTTCAGGGTGAACATTACTTCG
>Ga0255760_10000621_pt1 | contig 35352 bp, 37 predicted proteins | sample 071ome_25_FD_179960 | JGI IMG/M metagenome (GOLD analysis project Ga0255760, IMG submission 179960) | Coastal salt marsh microbial communities from the Groves Creek Marsh, Skidaway Island, Georgia - 071410BT metaG (version 2) | ecosystem: Environmental > Aquatic > Marine > Intertidal zone >...
TTCGGGTTGTTACGCCAGTAGCATTGCCCGGTAGCTATGTTCGGACAGGATAACCGCTGAAAGCATCTAAGCGGGAAGCCTCCTTCGAGACGAGATTTCCCTTAGGACTTGATCCTACTAAAGTGCCGTTGAAGACGACGACGTTGATAGGCTGGGTGTGGAAGTGCAGTGATGCATTGAGCTAACCAGTACTAATTGCACGTGAGGCTTGACCATATAATCATGGGTTCTGCAAAGCAGAACGCGGGACAGAATTTATTCTGTACCCTGTGAAAACCGATCGATTGTATGAGAAAGCAAAGCAACGAATAACACTTCAGTACAGAGAACTTGTATTTAACGAAGTAGAAGTACTCCTAATCTTGAGTAGTTACAGACATAGTCTTTCATCGAATTGAAGAACATGAAGTTTTAAATAGGGACAGTCCCTCAGGGACTGTCCCTTTTAAAACATCGACAGAATTGCCTGACGACAATAGCGAGCGTGAACCACCTGATCCCATCTCGAACTCAGAAGTGAAACCGCTCAGCGCCGATGGTAGTGTGGGGCCTCCCCATGTGAGAGTAGGTCATTGTCAGGCATCCAATAAACAAGGGACAGTCCCTCCGGGACTGTCCCTTTTTTATTGGATGAACAATGAGCACTCGCTCCGCGAGTGTCATTGTGATTCGGAATTTGGCTAAGCCAAATTCCTCACCCTTCGGGCGTCCCGCGTTGCTCGACGTCTGCGCCACTAACGTGGCTTTCAGGCATCTCATGAGTAGCTGGCATTGCTGGAAAATGGCTGCTGTGAAAGTTTTGTTCTGTTACGAACGTAAGGGCGTGGCCGGGGCCGAGGAAAAGCTGCAAGGGTCGGATCTATTTATCCAGGTGCAATCGTTTACGTATTTCTGCGTTATCTGCCCTTTCTTTTTCTTTCTGCATTCTTTCCGCAATCTGCTGCTCTGCTTTGGCAAGCTCCCAATCCTGCTTGAGCCTGGCAATTTCATCCTGCCCCTTCTTCTCTTCAACAGCCTTAAAATACTTGTTGCGAGTAATCTCAACATTCGCCATGCGTTGGATATCTGCTCGATCCGCTGCTGAGAGAGGCTGCCTGGCGCGTGGCGCAGAAGCTGCCGTTGCTGATGACGCGGCCGCACCGCCCGCCGTACCCGTGTTTTGTGCGCCGGGCCGGAGTAGGGAATTGGCGAGTGCGGTGCGCGATGGACCCCTGAGTAGTTCATCATTCACAGACGCTGGTGCTCCCCGAAGCGTCACATTCTCACCCCCATGATCAAGCTCTTCTGCCCAATCTGCCACATTCGTGTTCGATTCTTCGCCCTGCAGTTGTGTGACGGTGCCGCCATAGCTCTTCATTTGAATGCTGGATAAGGCCGGATGGGTTGTTTGCGCAGACACAGCATTACTCAGCAGGGCTGCGCTGCTACTTTCTGCATTGTGATGCAGTGCTTGATTCGAACCGGATTTTGCTTCCAGTTGCCTGGTGGCTGGCGAAGAATGGGGCCCGCTGCGATCGGTGCTGGCCGCTGCGTGTGACGCCGTTTGCGGGTGAGTTCGGGCACGTCTCTTCATATGAGATGTTGCTCCTCAATAGGCCTGTTTGATATCCGGGGCAAGCCAATAGTGAACAGAATCGTCCAAGTCTAGCCTCTGTCGGAGGCAACTAAAATAGCCTGTTCAGGTATTTTCAGTACTCTGCTGTCCAGTTCAGCCGGATTGCCGCCCGCTGCAGGGGGTTTGAATCCATTAGAGCTTCCAGGGACGAGCCGAGACGGGAAATAGCGCACGCGCGATTACTGTGCCGCTTGACCATGCGATTCAGCTATGCCACGCTTTTCCCGGGAAATACTTCCCTCTTGACCCAGGTCAAGTCGGGAGTTTGCTCGCCTGATAACGTATTCTCGAAATGTTCGGCGTTTTCGTCGAAAAGGAGGGAAGGCATGTCAATTCGCAGCAAAGTACTGATGATAGTCACTGCCGGCCTGATCTCGACACCGCTTCTGGCCCAGAATCCCGTAATCTGGACCGGTGGTATCAGCGAGCAAGAACGAGCGGAGGCACCCACTACGGGTACCCGTCTGGTGTTCTTTGTCAGCGCTGGTAACTACCTTTCGAATATCGCGGTTCGTATCACCGACAGTAATGACCGGGAGATTGTAAATACCACGACCGCAGGTCCCTGGTTGATCCTGGATCTCCCAGCTGGTCGCTATAACGTTCAGGCTACCCGCAGCAATGGTGATGAGCAGGGTGTCCAAATTGAAGTTGTCGCCGGGACAGACGCCGAGTTTGGAATCATGTTTCCCGGATCCTGATTCAGGGGTAGCTGAACCAGGGGGCACTTGATTTAGGGGCAGCCATACCCTAAAACCTTAATTACCGAATATCACAAAGCTTCGCCAGGTTAGCAGGTTAACAGTGTCCCCTTTGTTCAGCGATAGCCGCTATAATGCGCGCCAATCCCACAGCAGCGTGATCGTGCGCAAGCACAATCGAGCGACTACAGGCTGGACAAGCCCATGGACACCATAACCCTGAAATCCGGGCGCGATGCCTCGTTGCGCCGCCGACACCCCTGGATTTTTTCCGGTGCCATCGCCCGGGTCCAGGGCTCTCCCCAGCCTGGCGCAAGCGTCCAGGTTGTCAGTGACAAGGGCGAGTTCCTGGGCATCGGTGGCTACTCCCCACACTCCCAAATCCGGGTCCGGATGTACGCCTTCGAAGATATCGACTTCGATGCAGGCTACCAGCAGCGTCTGGTTGCTGCAGCCGTGGCCCGGCGACAACACATGTTTACCCAGGGGCAGCGCTCTGCCTATCGTTTAATCTATGGTGAAGCGGACGGATTACCTGGTCTTGTGGTAGACCGATACAATGACTTCCTGGTGTGCCAGTTCCTGTTTGCCGGGGTCGAGCGACACAAGGAAAGTCTGGTTCAAGCCCTGATCAACGCAACTGCTTGCCAAAATGTGTACGAGCGCTCCGATTCTTCAGTCAGGGAGAAAGAGGGTTTGCAAGCCCAGTGCGGGTCCCTGGCGGGAGATTCACCTCCGCCTCTAATCGACGTGGAGCAGGGTGGATTGATCCTGATGGCGAATGTTGTGGAAGGGCACAAGACCGGTTTGTATCTGGATCAGGTAGAGAACCAACGACAGGTAGGTGCGCTATGCGAGGGTAAAACAGTACTGAACTGTTTCGCCTATACCGGCGGCTTCAGTCTCGCGGCCCTGGCCGCGGGTGCCGCTGAGGTCACCAGCGTTGACGTTTCGGCGCCAGCGCTGGCTATGGCAACAGAGCATGTACGCCGCAATTCCCTAGATTCCTCACGGCATGCCAGCGTTGAGGGAAATGTCTTCGATGTGCTCAGGAATTACCAGCGTGAGGGACGACGCTTTGATGTGATTGTTCTGGACCCACCCAAGTTCGCTGAGAACAAGAGCCAGGTGATGAAGGCTGCCCGAGCCTACAAGGATCTTGCCCTGCAGGCGGCACGACTGGTCACGCCCGGTGGTCTACTGGTCAATTTCTCCTGTTCCGGAGCTATCGACCTCAACCTGTTCCAGAAGATCACCGCCGATGCACTGCTGGATGCCGGGCGCAGTGCTGGCATTATTCGCTATCTGCACCAGCCGGCAGATCACCCGGTGGCCCTGCATTTTCCTGAGAGCCAGTATCTTAAGGGACTGGTCTCCCTGATCGATTAGGAAAACTTTTCGAACCAGGCCGTGTTCCCTGGGTTTGCCAATCGGCTACTGGCCTGGCGCCTCCGCAGATTTTGAGACGCCAGGCCCCGCTCAGTTCACACGCTGCAGATAATTCTCCCAGCTTCCCTCACGGGCATAAAATCACCAGTTTGAGAATGCCGGGAAGCCTCGCAAAGCCACGAATGACGGGCCCTCTGGCGCTTCTGAGGGGGTGAAAAAGTTGCTTTACAAGGCCCCGGTTTAGGAGTAATCTGCGCCGCTTTATGTGCTGGCTCATTGCGCTTCAGACTCCGACGGGGCCAGCTTTGAATGTTCAACTACTGCGTAGAGGAGGTTTTATGAGATGCCACAATTCCGTTCGACCTACGCAATGGCGTGCGCCACGCAGCCAGAATTCCCCGTATATTGTCTCCGACCTGCAGCAGTAAAGACTGCCACTCGCTGGTTTATTGATAATTTCCCCGGTCGAACCCTTTTCGCGGTCAAGACCAATCCCTATTTTGTATCAACCGTAGCAGCCGCCGGGCTGAAGCACTTCGATGTTGCGTCGATCGCTGAAATCGAGGATGTGGCCAGGCAGGTGCCCGATGCGCGCATGTCGTTCATGCACCCGGTTAAGAGCCGCCTGAGCATACGTCGCGCTTACTTTGAGTTCGGCATTCGGGACTTTTCGCTGGATTGCGAAGCCGAATTGGACAAGATACTGGAAGAGACCCAGGGTGCACGGGATCTCAATCTGTTTGTGCGCCTCAAGGTTTCCAATCGCCATTCCTGCATGAGTCTTGCTGGCAAGTTCGGCATCAGTGGTGACCCCGCTTCGCGTCTGCTGCTCCGCACTCGTCAGGCCGCCAGTGAACTGGGCATCTGCTTCCACGCCGGTTCCCAGCTGATGCGCCCCAAGGCCTATGTCGAGGCCATGGAAGAGGTTGCCAACCAGATTCGTCGCTCCGGTGTGATCATTGACATCCTCGACGTTGGCGGCGGCTTCCCGTCTATCTATCCGCACTCCAGCCCGCCACCCCTGGCGGAATTCGTGGATGCGATTAACGCCGTCTTCGAGACCATGCCGGTCAGTGAAACCTGCGAATTGTGGTGTGAGCCAGGCAGGGCGCTGGTTGCCGAGGCAGCATCGCTGGTAGTGAGGGTGGAACTGCGCAAGGGCAATGCCCTGTATATCAATGACGGTGTATTCGGTGGCCTGTTTGATGCTGGCCAGCCGCAATTTATTTATCCGACCCAGGTGTTAAGGTCGCAAGCACAGCTGTCAGCCAGTCTGCGGGAATTCAGTTTCTTCGGGCCAACCTGTGATAGCGCCGACTACATGCCGGGGCCGTTCCTGTTGCCCGCGAATATCGACGAAGGCGATTACATCGAAATCGGTGGCCTCGGAGCCTACAGCATGCAGTTGCGCACCGAGTTCAATGGCTTCTACCAGAAAGAACTGGTGGTGGTTGACGATGGCCCGCTGCTATCAATGTATGGCATCGCCAGGAAAGCAGAGTTGGTTGCCGCCAACACAAGCCTGCAACAATGGGATCAAGACCAGTTACCGGGAGAAAGCTGATGAGCCAGGCACAAGCGAAACCACAAGCAGACCGTAAGCAAGACTTGCTGCACAAGGAAGTTGAACACATCGATATCACTTCCTTCGATGCGCGGCCCATTATCGAGGCGATGGACAAGATGTCTTTCACCTCGCGAGACCTGGCGCGCGCCACTGATATCTACAATGAAATGCTCGCCAACCAAAGCTGCAGCATCATTCTCACGATTGCTGGCTCCACCTCTGCGGGTGGCTGCATGCAGCTATACCGTGACCTGATCGAGTACAACATGGTGGACGCCGTGGTCGCCACTGGTGCCACGATCGTTGACATGGATTTTTTCGAGGCACTGGGCTTCAAGCATTATCATGGTAGTCCCGACATGGACGATCGTGATCTGCGTGACCTGTATATCGATCGTATCTATGACACCCTGATTGATGAAGAACAGCTGCAGGCCTGTGATCATGCCATCGCCGAAATTGCCGACTCCCTGGAGGCACGACCCTATTCATCCCGCGAGTTCATTCGCGAAATGGGCCGCTGGTGTGTGGACAATGCCGTGAAGCATGAGAGCCTGATAGAAACCGCATACCGGCACGACGTACCAATTTTCTGTCCGGCATTCACTGACTCCAGCGCGGGTTTTGGACTGGTGCTGCACCAGGAGCGTTCGCCCCAATCCCACATGACCCTGGATTCAATCAAGGACTTCCGGGAGCTGACCCAGGTCAAGATCGAAGCCGGCACAACCGGTTTGATGATGATCGGCGGGGGAGTGCCCAAGAACTTCACCCAGGACACCGTGGTATGTGCAGAGATTCTGGGCAAGGAAGTGGAGATGCACAAGTATGCTGTGCAAATTACCGTAGCGGATTCCCGTGACGGTGCCTGCTCCAGCTCCACGCTGAAGGAAGCCTGTTCCTGGGGTAAGGTCGATATCGCCAGGGAACAGATGGTCTACGCAGAGGCATCCAGTGTGCTGCCCTTGCTGGCCAGTGATGCCTGGCACAGGGGCCACTGGAAAAACCGCAGCCGACGCGCATTCAGCAAGTTGTTTGCCTGACATGAACTATCTCGATAGCCAGGCGGGCTTCCTGGGCCTGGAGAAAGGTGAGTCCGTATCGGTGGATGAGGCACGGGCGGTCATCGTGCCCTTCGGTCTGGAAGCCTCGGTGAGCTATGGTGGCGGTACCGGGAAGGGTCCACAGGCAATCGTCGAGGCATCCCACCAGGTGGAGCTTTTTGACGAGGATTTCTGGCGCGAGGTGTACCGGGACTATGGGGTGGCCACACTGGACTTCACGGAAATTGCCGACGACATTCCTGCCGCCCTGGAGCAATTGGCCAACACCACCGAAGCCCTGCTGCGAGGCAACAAGTTCCCCCTGATTCTGGGCGGTGAGCACAGCCTCACCGCTGGCTCCATTCGCCCCTTCGTGGAGCGCTACCCGGATCTGGCCATTCTGCATTTCGATGCCCATGCCGACCTGCGGGATGGCTATGCCGGCGAGCACTATTCACATGCCGCGGCACTGCGCCGGGTCATGGATCACCCTATCGACACCCTGGTATCGATAGGCATTCGTAACATCTCGGCAGGCGAAATTGGCTTCCTGGAAGCCAATCGTCATCGTATTCACATCCATTGGGCCAAGGACAGGCGGCAGTGGGACACCCAGGCCATCGTGGAACCTTTGCGGGGGCGCCCGGTCTACCTGACCTTCGATCTGGACGGCTTCGACAGCAGCATCATGGCAGCCACCGGCACGCCGGAACCGGGGGGAGTCCATTGGGAAGAGGCCATCGATATCATCCGCGCGGCATCCGGGATCTCCAACATCGTAGGTGCCGATGTGGTCGAACTGGCTCCGAGGGAGGAGTTGCACGCCTGCGACTTCCTGGCGGCCAAGCTTTGCTACAAGATTCTTAATTTCGCGCTTGGTGATCCGCCGTCTGGGTCAGGGGCCTAGGCCGATAACTGTCGCCGGGCGTGCTGGTGGCAAACTATTCGCGAGCAGTTAAGAGGCTCCTTCGCTCGAAATTCTGATGCCCATGGGGGTGTACGCCCGAAGTTCAGCGACTATGAGCACTAGGAGAAGTCTATAGTTTCGCGCTGAGCTCTCGCCGCAATGATGGTGGCGAGCATTTTGAGTACGGCGATATCGACGCCTTGCCAGTTACGTTCGTACTGGCAATCGTCAAACCCAAGCTTCCCCCACAGCTTGCCTGCCACGAAGATAGGAATCATGAGTATGGACTTGATATCCTGCTCTGCCAGTATTTCGCGCGTGAAATTTTCCGGCATCTTCGACACGACGGCCTTGAAGGGTCTGTTATTGATCAGTTGTGCCCACATATCGGCATAAAGAGACATGTCGGCATGTTGTAGTTCGGGATTGTCGATCTGGGGCGAGGTATATTCAGAACACCATTCAAACTTTTGGCTCAGGCAGATTTTTTCGCTGGATTCATCGTCCTCCGCGGCGAAAAAGTAGACGCGGTCGACTCCTACGCCATTGCCGATGTAGTAGAGGGATTCATTCATGACTTCCGCAAACCCGCGTTCCGACATCAGTGCCTCACTGGCCTGGGTGACCGCGAATAGCAGACGGTTCTTGGATTGGATAAGCAAGTTATCATAGTTCTCACCGCTTATTCGTTTAATCAAAGCCAGCCACTTGTAAGCCTTGTTTTTTGCACCCCGAGATAAATGAGCTCACAACTGAAATTTTGTGGAATGCCATCAACGTGAGCGGTGTAGCTGAAATTTGATTGCGTAATCCTGCCTGTCTTGCTCGATCTTCGCATCACAGAGGCAAGTAAGGAAGCGAGGTTATCCGGAATGAATTTCGCGATATGCTCGCCCACGAGAGAATCGACATCTGCAAACAACACTTCCAGATGCTGGCACAAGACATCAGTTATGATCCCCTCGTCATTGAGAGCAAGGATGAGATCTGACCCCATGCCGCTTTTGGATCTATCAAGGTCTATCCCGGCATCGAGTTCGGTGTATGTGATTTCGGCAGTCATGTCAGCTTATTCAGGCGCTTTCCAGAAAGAATTGCAGTCTGGGGTTGAGTGCGAGTACCCGATTAAGCTCCACTTTATTAACAGGCTTACGCAGGTAGCCAATGACCGACAAACCAAGCCGAAGCCCCTTGGTAGCCACGGCATTGATCTCGTCTTTGGGGGCGCCGGAGAGAACAATGACTGAACCTCGATAATTGTGACTTGCGAGAATTTCCAGAGACTCTTCCCCATAGCTATCCGACAGCCAGATATCGAGCAGGATACAGTCGAACTTGTTCAGATTCGCATGCCGAATAGCGTCTGCATTAAGTGCCTTCGCGAATGCAATATCTTCGCTGGAAAGCATCATCGAAATGGTTTCAAGCACCACGGGATCGTCATCTACGATGAGTATTCTGGGGTCATTCATGATTGCTATTCTGTAAGTTCTGCATTGCTTTTATTCAGTACTATGGTGTCTCAAGCGCCTTCGATAGATCTGCTGTCTTCCCTGAGGCAGGTCAGGCGGTAGCCGGAGCTTCTGGACGGCTGGATGATCACGTCATCGGTAACCTTGGAGAGCTTCTTGCGAAGTCTTCCGACTATGATATCGATAGCCCTGTTGAACGGAGGCATCTGCTTGCCGAAAATCAGGGCGAAGATACGATCTCTGGGGATGTCCTCGTCCGGATTCATGAACAGTACTTCCGCGAGCTGAATCTCACGTTCGGTAAGGCGTACAGACTCCTGCTCGCCGCGCAGCTCCCTGAGCTTTCCGTTCAAGGTGATGCCGTTGTAGGACAGTTCCGGCGAGGATGTGGTTTCGACGCTTTCGCGGGGGAAGCGATTCAGCACAACATGAATGCGGGCAACCAGCTCCTGCAGATTATAGGGTTTCGTCACATACTGGTCCGCGCCGGCATACAGGCAGGAAACGGTGACATCCGTGGACGATTCCCCGGTGAGCATAATAATAGGCTTGCCGGTGTAGGCCTTGATCTTTCGACACAGGCTTAGCCCGTCTTCAGACACGTCGTCCAGATCAAAATCCAAGATGAAAAGATCAACGTTGTTTGCCTGGTTGACGAATTCGATAGCGTCCTCTGCCGAGTTGATGTCATACACATCGTAGCCGTTCTTCTTCAGGCCCAGGTGCAGGATTCGCGTGAAAACTTCGTCGTCGTCTATAACTACGATCTTTGCTCTTGCTGATGTATCCATTGTTTTGAATCAGTCAAGTAAATATTGATACAGATTCTCGCATGCAATCCTTCATTTCTGGCAATTTTTAAGAGTATCAATGTGTATCAATACCTTGATTGATACGATCATGTCGGGTGATTGGATCTGGATAAGGGGTCGAATTGTCTGCGATTTGCGGAACTGTGAGCGGGTTAGCAGTTCGAGGCAGGGGCGACTCAGTCGTGCTGCCTGCAGGCTCGCTCGAGGGCAGTTCTTGACTCAGCATAGATGGTTTGCAGCTCGGCAGACTCATTCGGGGAGAAGCGGGTACCCTCCTTGGCAGCCTGCTCTATTTCCCGCAGCCGGTTGCCGAGGCGATTCAGGCCGAAAGAGAGTGAGCTACTGGCAATTCTATGGGCAACCTGCCTGGACGGTTCGAGATCATTCTTATTCATCAGGTCGACCAGTTCGGTGAGCTGCTGGCTGGTTTGATCAAGGTACATGTCAATGACCCGTTGCGCATTCTCGCTACCAATATCGTTCACCAGCGAGTCGAATGTTGCTGTATCGAGTAAGGATCTGGCCGTGGTGACCTCTTCGCTCTCCAGTGCATCGCTTGTGCGTTCAGCCTCGGCGCTGGAGCTGTACGGTAAGTAACGCGCCAGCAGCGAAACCAGAGCTTCGTTTGCGACGGGTTTGGTCAGAGCCTCGTTCATTCCCTTTGAAATGTAATACGCAATGTCATCGGAGGAGACGTTAGCAGTCATCGCCACGATGGGTAGATTCGGATTCCGGCCTTTCTCGCGTATTCGTACGGTTGCCTCGGTGCCTTTAAGCACGGGCATTTCAATATCCATCAGAACAAGATCGAAGTCATGTTGCTGTTCCGTCGCCACGGCTTCGGCCCCATCGGATGCGGTAATGATGTCCAGGCCCAGATTCCCCAGCAGTATCTGGGCGAGTTCCAGGTTGATGGCGTTATCATCGACAAGCAGGATAGCGCCTTGGAAGCGCACATCCTGTGGTAGTTTGTCTTTCGCGGGCTTGGTATCGTTGGCCTCGATGCCTGGCTCCTCTATCGGCAGGGTGAATTTGAACTTGGTGCCCTGACCCAATACTGACTCAATACTAATGGAACCGCCTGACTTCTCAATGATCTCCTTGACGATAGACAGGCCCAAACCTGTGCTGTACTCGTTAGACTTCTTGTTTTCGGCCGTCCAGAACGCATCGAACACGTGAGGCAGATCTTTCTCAGGTATACCAATACCGTAATCTTCAATTTCAAAACCCAGCATGTGGTCCTTGCCTTGGGAAGTGAGGCCAATTCGGGTTATGACCAGGTCGCTTTCCGAGTACTTGATTGCATTGCCAATCAGATTGTAGAGGATACGTTGAACAGACCGCTTGTCTGTGATGACTTTTGCTGGCAGGTAGGGGCTTAGATCGAATTGCAGAAACATGTTTTTCTCTGCAGCCTTGGCGCTGAGCCCTGCCTCCACTTTGCGCACCATTGAACGTAGAGCGAAGGACTCATGGCTGCTGGCGAAAACCCCTTCTTCAATACGCGAAAAATCAAGCACTTCGTTGACCAGATCCATCAGTGCCGCTGCGGAGCTGTTAGCAATCTTCAGTAAGCGCCGCTTGCGCGACTCTTCCGGTTCTTCCCCCAACAGCTTGAGCGAGGTTATCACGCCATTCAGTGGCGTTCTGATCTCATGGCTAATATGACGAACAAACTTGGTTTTTGCCCTGTTGGCAGACTCTGCCTCTTCGCGAGCGAGCTGTAGCTTCTTGCTGAAGGCTTTGAGATCGGCCAGCATCTCCTCTCTGGAATACAAATTCAGTTGATATTCGAGCTGACTGTCGCTGGCCGGGAAGTCCTCTATCGAGATGCGAGGAGCCTCAACGTAGTCATACAGCCAGCTCAACCAGGGTGTGGAGAGGAGTATGAACACATCCTGGTGGTCATACATACCATCGATGAGTTGGCCTATGAGGGCTATCTTCAATTCATGGCTGCTCAGCAGTAATAATTCGCCAATGTCGTCATTGCTGAGTTTGCGCGACTTGGCTGTGTGTGCACCGGGGCCCTGGATTTCAAAAAGGTCAAACAGAAATTTGCCGACAGCGGGAGTCTCGAGGGCAATATGCATCCTCTCGCTGCAGAATAGAATGCGCCCGTCTGTATCCAGGCACATGACCAGGGGAAATAGTTTGAGACAGAGGTCCAGGCTGATGCTGGACTTGTCATCGGTTCTTCTATTCACGTACGAGCCTGAACCGTGTCGATTCGCCATCTGTGACGGGAATGTCTTCTTCCTGAGTAATCGATATGGTCTCGCCGTAGAACTCGGCGGTGCCGGCTATCAGTCCTCGGACAAACGGGGTCAGGCCGACCCGTCCACTTTCATACAGCACATCTATTTCATCTTCAGTGATGTGAGTGACCGTAAAGCTGGGTGGTTTGTAGCCGGGAAAGGTGGCCTCGATGGTGGTATGCAAAGTGTTCAGGTTTTCTAACAACGCAAAACTGGATCGGCCATAGTTTTGCAGCAGGGACTTGTAATTGTTCTGCAATGTTTCGATGACGAAATACTGACCAAAGCCCTCCAGTACCTGTACCGGCGTCACTTCCAGCATCTTGGTGGCGGATTCTACCATGTCGTAAATGACTTTATCTTCGTAGGTATTCATGGAAAGCAGGTACTCTTCCGTCACCCCGGCATCCGCCGCTATTTTTATCCAGGCTTCTTCACCGAATTTCGCCTCTACCATGTCCCTAACAGCTTTGTGAATCATGCCATACATACACTAGTCCTCATACCGAGAAAACACCTATTATTTACTCTAGAGGATACCACTGCACTAGATTTAAGTTTTGGGTCTATCCTTGGATTTCGATTTTAACAGTTGGGGGCGCACGTAGACGAAACCCGCGCTCTTCGCCTTTTGTAGCATATCCAGCGAGCTTATGTCGCTAACAACAGTCTCTATGCTGTGCTTGTCCGCATGGACAAACAATCTATCAAGAGATCGCTCATAGCCCGGATGCAGGAACTGCGGCTTGGTTATTACAGCGCGGGCAAATGGTGGCCGCAGGTAGTCAAGATTCTGCAATAGCCTTGCGGATTCTATGTCTACAGCAAACTTGATGCCATAGTCTGCAAGAGGCAGGCATTGTGAGCGCAGGGCCTCTCCCAGCTCGACCACATCGCCCGCATCGAAACTAATGACCAGGCTGCCTAACACATGTTCTGCACTGCGGATCGCCGCCATGAACATGGGGTCTTGCATAGCTGCCAGGAATCCGCTTCCGGGGAGCCGGATGCTCACCTCCATCCCGGAGGGCGTAGATCGATTCAGTGCCTTGAATGCCTGACGTAACAGGAAAAAGGCAAATGCTGAGCTGGCTGAGCCATCCGGCGCGGCCGATCGGCACAGTGACCCATGGTCCAGATTCTGACCCTCTCGCTCCCAGGAGGCCACGATTTCTCCGCCCCGCGCAACGCTGTCGCTGGTGGTCACTATGGGTTTGACTTCAGTGTGAAGCAGGTTGCCTTTTATTGCCTCGGTCAGCTCATGTGGAGCGACGGCAATAGGTTGCTGGTAGTGCCAGCTCGCGTTAAAGAGCCTGTACAGGTATTTCGTCAGCAGGGGCTTTAGCTCGGCCGCCTTCACGGGTTTCGGCAGGGTGCCGAGGCAATCGAGCCTGAAAGTGTTGGCCATTTTCGCGGCAGATTGCAGGCACTCATCACCTAGCCCGGAGATGAGAATCAAACCACCCTGATAGTTGGAGGCGGCAAGTTGGGCAATAACGTCGATGCCATCGATCTTCGGCATCATCAGATCAAGAATTACGACGTCGAACTTTTCAAGATCCATGGTGCTGAGCTTCGATGGATTGGTGGTGCTCTCCATCGAGTAGCCAGAGTCGTTGGTCGCTTTGGACAGCAACGCTGGCATGAGAAAGTCGTCGTCCACCAGAAGTAGATTTCTTCTTCTACTTTCTGAGCCTTCGGCTGCGATAGTCACTCAGCACCCTCCTGGTTACCTAGAAAATGGTTAATCTCGCTCTTGGTTTCCACGATTATGTGAGGCAAGTCTTTGGCTATCTCAATGGCATGGTCAAGTTGTGAGTTATCTATCGCGTATTCCAGTTCATCAAGCTTCGAGGCAATAATATCCGACCCAATCGACCTCGCCGATGTTTTGTAACGATGAGCGCTGTCCGCGAGTGGCTGCCAGTCACTGGCGAGAGTCCGGGGGGTATCGATGACCGTCTGGAGATCGTCCAGATACTCAATAAAAATCCGCAGAATTCTGGCTCCCAGCTCGGTGTCGGTACCTCCGACCGACTGGGACAATGCCTCCACACTGAAGTATTGATAGTTGCTCATCTAAACGCTCCGACTCAGCTGGTAGCCAACTCCTCTGATGGAGCGAATTCGAATCTCGCCAGGAAATTTTGCAAGGCGACGACGAAGCTTTGTGATCAGAGTGTCTGCGTAGCGCGAGTTCTCCGCATTCTGGTTCAGCAGGAAGTTGATATCGTCTCTGAATACGGTTTCGCCTTCATTCGATAACAGAATCTCAAACAACTCCAGTTGCTTCGCTGACATCGCAATGGTGACACCTCGGTAACTAGCCTTCATGAGGTTGAAATCCAGCACGGGTGGGCTATCGGCATCGGTGTGAGAGCCGTCGAAAAGAGTGGGCTTGCGGCTAATCAGTTTGTTGATCCGGGCGAGAAGCTCTTTGACATTAAAGGGTTTGGAGACGAATTGCCTGGCTCCGGCGTTCATGAACTCGACGGCAATTTCCTTGTTTTTGGCGCCGGTCAGGACCAGCACAGGGATGTCGGTCGTCGATTCAATGCGCTTGCACAGGTCGACGCCGTCCCCCTCTGAGGCCCCGAGGTCGTAATCCAGTATGACCAGGTCGGACGTCAGGCCCTCTTTGATCGCCTTGCAGGCGCCGTCAAAGTCATGCACCACATCGGCGCTGATATTATGTTGCTCGAGCAATGCCTTTAACAGTTCTGCCTGGACTGGATCGTCTTCGATAATAGTACTTGTTCGCATGAGGAATTTATCGCTATAAAAAACACAATGGGTACAAATTACAGCGAGCCTCTGCCTGTGTCCCTCGATTCATTGTATCAAATGGTATCAATTTGCCTCATCTTGGGGCGCTTTGGCGGCCCTGAAATGTTTGTGAGTCTTACTTGATTCGGCCTAACCCATTGATAAATAGAAATAAAGTATGAAATTCCAGTCTAGTCATACCGGTGATGGCAAGAAGCCCAATCAGCCAAGGCTTTGAGAATGCCAAGATGTTTGCGTATGCTCCCGTAATTTTTACCGTACCCAACTGCCACGTAAGTCTGCCAATTGACTCTGACATCCAGCAGTTGGCTCCGGCTAAGTAATCTTGTTCGAGGATACCCCCCCAGCCCCGTGTTGAGACCTTCTGACTATTCCCTGGCTTTTCGAGCAGCCTTGATCAGTATCCTGATCTATTTAGCTACCGGCATAGCGATACTGCTCAAAATTGACTGGTCTGAATTGATTGTGGCCGATAGCGCCCTGGAATTCAGGATGGCGAACAGCCTGCTGGCGATGAGGCTGTCCTCGATGATTGGAGGGCTGGCGCTGCTCTTCTTTGGCATGCTGCGGGAAAAGTACCTACTGGCCGTGTCTATAATTCTGTGCATTTGGGTGTGGATTGTCACCATCGATGACATGCTCTCGGGCTATTGGCGCTTCATTCAGCCTCAAATGCTGATTGGTGAGGCGCTGATTCAAGCAAGACCAATTTTGCTGTTTGCTGTATCGTGGGTCATGGCTGAATTACACTACAGGAAAACAGAGGTGGCTGAGTGACTGCATCCAGGCTAAGCCCCGAGGAGCTTGATGAGATCAGGATGATTCGGGAGAGATTGCGTCGGGGGATAGAATCATTTTCCCGGGAAGGCCGATTGTTCAGGTTAGCCTTTATATTCCTGAATACTTACGCTGTCCTATTCATTGCGACAAGCACGCTGTTTCCCGATCTGGTTTTTTATAGCGGTGATCTGGCAATACTCAAGGATGATTACGAGCAGTTGCTGCGTGCTCGCACGCTGGTCGCGTTGATAGCGATCATATTCGTTGATATCGCCTATTTTTTCCGGGCAGGATTCCAGCTTGCCATACTGTTTACTCTCATAATGACCACGTACTATTCTCTCGATATGTACGTCATGTATGGCGAATTTTTACGGAAAACGGAGAACATTTTCGTTGGTTTCTTTTTCCTGGCCAGACCGCTGGTGATCGCTTCGCTTGTTTATCTTCTGATTCGAAAGAGTGATGGACTCTTCCGATAGCGCTTTCCTCCGGAAGAGGCTACAGAGCTAAATAATCTACAATTTCGGCGTTGTTGCCAGTGACTCAGTTCGCGGAACCATCAATCGCTATTGAGCTGCCTGAATTGGTCGGGGCAAGATCACTCGCTAGGCTCGAGGTATCGCCTTCCTCTTGGTGAATCATCCGCATCAGCGCTGGTGGCACATCGATGTCGGCCTGACGGAATATCCCGTTAATGGACTCCGCAAGATTGGCCTGAAGTCGCTCACGGTCCTCGGGTGTTGCGCGGGCCGTCTCATAAGCGGATGTATAGATCGTAGAGACCTCTCGCGAGGGCAGCCATGACATGACGGAGCCGCGCAGGGTCTTTACCATGCGTTCGTTCCGCGGGTTCTGCCTGGGATTGCCGGCAGCGCCGTCGCTGAGGCCATCCTCGAAGGCCAGTCTGACGGCCTTCTCCAACACCGCCCCGAAGCGCTGGCGTTCCTCTTCGATATCCTCTCCGCTGAGTTTGTCGGTTAGTTTACCGGTCATGATGTCCCACAGTTCTTTGCCTTTATAGCCGCCGAATGGGCCTTTGACCTTGGGTTTTTCACTCGTGACCTCGTCGCTTACCCTGGCCAGCGATTCGGCGACAGCTTCCACGCGTTTTATGCGATCGATGGCATAAAGTACCAGCACCACGATGCTGGCGGAGATGGCGAGTAAAGTTAACAGGATGAATAGATTAAACATTGCGTCTGAAAGTGGCAGCAGGCTCAGTCATTATCTTGTTCGCCCGACGCCACTGCCTCCTCATCGTCCAACAGAAAGGACAGGGTTTGGAAACTGTCGGGCAGGTCCAGCTCCTGGCAGATCTGATCTGCAACGGCCTGCGCCTTGTTTATGGCGCCGTAGGTGTCGATCAGGCCTTCCTGGTAGTCCCTGCCCAGCTGAAAAATAGTTTCGGCGTGCTCTTCACGAATATAGGTGTAGATATAACCTTCGCCGGATCTAACGAGTTGGTATGGGCTTGCCTCGAGTTCGGTATTTTCTTCTGAATCCTGTGACGCCGATTCGGCCGATTTTGCGCTGCTGATGAATGCGCGATCGATATTGGCCCGACAGCGCAGGGCGATCTTGACCCGGAAAGATCGGTTAGATCTATCAAGGTCTGTGGCGAGTTCGTAGTCGGATTTTGCCTGTTCTTGCAGTTTTTCCGAGCTGCTTTTTCGACTCAGAGACCAGATCATGGTTGTAAAAAGTCCTTCTGCTGATGCTGCATTATCTCCCGCAGTTTCTTTACGCAGGAGCTGAGTAACTGACTGACTCTTGATTCATTGACACCAATGGTGGCGCCAATCTCCTTGAGGTTCATTTCTTCAACATAATAAAGTGAGAGAATGAGCTGCCTGCGCTCGTCCAGCTGACTTATGGCCGATGTAAGCAGCTCTTTGATCTCTTCATCGTTAACTTTATCGATAACAGAGCTGTCTACGTCAGGTAGCTCCAGCGTACTGTCTTCCGTCATGCCGTCGATTGCTAACATGTCGAAGCTGTTAGCATGAGTTCGTTGCCTCTCCAGTTCCGCTATATCGATATCCAGATGATCGGCAATTTCTCTGTTGTTGGGGTCTCTCCCGAATTTGTTGGCTAGCTCATCTCTGGCCTTGTTGTGGCGCTGAAGATTTTTGACTGCCAGCCGTGATTGATAGCTCAGGCGCCTCGCTTCATCCAGAATAGCGCCTTTTATACGGGTTTTCGCGAAGTCTTCAAAACCTACACCCTGACTCGCGTCGAACTTTTTCTCGGCTTCTATCAAGCCGAGCGTGCCCAGCTGAATCATGTCATCTGTTTCGATGTAGTTTGGAACGCGTGGTCGCAGGTAGATGGCGATTTTACGTACCAGGCCGAGATAGCTGGAAATATCCGCGATTGCATTGCCCCCTTGCTGGATCGATTCATACACTTCGACCTTCATAATGCGAGCCTTCTTATCCCCAATTGGAGAAGAAACGGGAAGCCGCGCCATCCAATTCAAGATTGGGTTGCGCTGAGAGTAGGTTGCTGGCAATGCTGCGATAATTGCTGGCGATGAGTGAGTTAGGAGCCAGTTCAACTATCGGAGTACCCCGCTGCCAGGATGTATTGATAGCCGGATCCATCGTGACAGTTCCCAGATAGCCAAGCTCAGTAAACAGAAACTTTTTCACAATCGAATTGAGGCTATCAAAAAGGGTTAGCCCGGCCCGTTCGTCCTTGACGCAGTTGGGGACGAAGTAAATATTCTGTAGTTGTTGCTCTTTCACCATGACTTTGATTGTGGCATAGGCATCGGCAACAGAAGTCATATCCTGTGTGCCAACAATGATTCTTTGCTGACAGCCCTTTAGGAAGGCCATAACTGTAGGCGATATTCCTGCTGCGCAGTCCACTAGCAGGAAATCGAATTGTTCTTCCAGCTGACTAAAAGCCTGAACGACGACTGATGAGCGAAAGTAATCCAGCGCGGCAAGCTCACCCTCACCGCTGGCGCCCGGTACAAGTGTTACCCCATAGCCTGTATCGACAAGAATGTCTTCAATGCTTGCTTCTCCAGAGAGGACGCTGCTGAAGTTCTTGTCGGCTTGGCAATTGAAGCCGATCTGCGCATTAGCTAGACCAAGGTCTCCATCAAAATAGAGGACTCGATTGCCGGCCTGCGCTAGAGCAATTGCCAGGTTAATTGAGAAAGTGGTCTTGCCTACACCGCCTTTACCACTGGCAATGGCTACTGATCGTTTTAACGTCTTAATCATACTCGCCGAGCTATATTGAAAGAGGTAATGATACCAAATGATACAGGTTGTGTGAGTGCACAGACCGGGGCGCCATTATAGCTAGCAAACCTGGAAAGCGAATTCATTGTCATAAGATTCATTCTGCACAGGTATCGGGGGTCGCTCGTGATCGTCTGGTCGCAACTTGTTTGAGAGCGTTTGAGCAGTGATTTGGGTCAGTTCTTCTGCTGGGTCTGAGCTCATGCAGCCAAGTGAAGTTTTTGTCTGGCTGCGGTGCAATAGCTTGATTATCGGCCAGGGGACTATTTTTTGATCCAGTCGGGTGAGAAGTGCCGACTCAAACCTGGTGGACCCCAGTCCGCTGATAGACAGCATTGATCCCAGATAGGTGTCTACTGGCAGGACCGCATGGAATTTTGCCTGTTCGACAGCACCTTTGATCTCCGCTGGCGTTGTATCAAGTGTTGCCGAAGATGTATCGATGACTATGCTGGCCCGATCTGCGTACTCCTCAACGATAGCCTTGAGGCATTCCGCGTTCTGCGCCTGATAGGTAGTGATTCCCGCACGAGAACCAAGCAGGCGCAATACGCTCCATGCACCTTCCTTGTTATCTTTATAGGAAATGACAATCGCGGGCCTGTCCACTGTTTGCAATCGTTGAGCAAGCTTTATTGCCATTGTCGTTTTACCACTCCCATGGCTGCCCAATAATGCATGAATGCCGGGCTCCAGGGACTTGCCAGTGATACCAATCTGTCGCAGGTGTTCAGCAAGCAGTGAGTCGATAGTCTGTGAGTCGCTGGCAGAGTCAAGCAGTTGCCTGCATTCTTCAATCACGTGATCCGCAGCGCCGGTTTCACGCAAATTGGCCAGCAGTTGATGTTCCAGCTGGCTTAATGGTTCACTATTCCTGTGCCTTTTTAGAGACATGATCTCCTGCTTGAGAGACATCAGTTCTTCCCGAATCTGGGAAGCCAAAGACTGCATGACCCTGCCTTCGTCATAGGTCCTGCTTTCTGGCACGGCTTGTGTGTTCGTTTGGGCCTTGGGTGCCGCTTTCATCGGTACATGTTGTGCGCTAGCCTGCGTTGTACCTTTTTTAAGCTTGTTTTGCAGACGTGAGTTTCTGGCATTGAGTATGCTTGCAAAGTTTGCAGCGAGCTTGTCCTGCTCGGGTTTGCTCGTGGTAGTGCAGTCGTCAAAGGCAACCAGAATAACATTCTGATCATCCTCTCTGCGATTCGACAGAATCATGACATTATCACCACACTGGGCGGTTATGCGGTCGATTCCGGTTTTGGTATTTGGGGCATAGATTCGCTTTAGTTTCATCGTTTAGTTTCCTGCTTGCTCCTGGCCAAGCCCAATTCTTGCGATGACTCGCACATTCTGATCATCTGGAAGTTCCGTGTAGGCCAGCACAGTTAGTCCCGGTGCGCGCTGGCGTAATGTCTTTGCAAGCCAGGTGCGTACGCCCGGCGACACAACCATAACCGCTGGATTGCCTGCCTCTTCGGCATTCCTCTTCTCCTGAGCGATAGCCTTGAACAGATTCTCAGCCATCTGCGGGTCGATTATCAGCTCACCCGACTGCCGACTCTTGTTTAACGTGTCTGTGAGCATTTGCTCCAACTCGGGCTCCAGGGTTATTACCGGGAGATCCTGCCCCACCTCAATCAAGCCCTGGACGATAACCCGCGCGATCTTCGGTCGGACCAGCGCTGTGAGTTCATCTGCATCCTTGGTCTTGCTGCTCTCGCTGATCAGGCCCTCCACGATCGTGCGGATATCGCGTAGCGAAACGGATTCGGCAACCAGATTTCTTAACACCTGAGCGACTGTGGAGACGGGGAGTCTGTCGGGCACCAGGTCCTCGATTAGTTTGGGAGATTTCTTTGCCACGTTGTCCAGTAGTTGACGGCTCTCCTCATGACCCAGAAGTTCCGCCGCATTGTCCTTTAGCGCTGTATTTAGATGGGTAGCGATCGCGGTCGCGGCATCGACAACCGTATAGCCCATGGTGCGGGCGTAGTCACGTTGTTCAGGCAGGATCCAGTAAGCCTCGAGTCCAAAGGCGGGTTCTCGTGTCTTGATGCCTTCCAGATTTACCTGTGTGTTTCCGGGGTTGATCGCAAGCTCTCGACCCAGATGAATTTCGCCTTTGCCCCGTACAGTCCCTCGTAAAAGAATCTGATAGGAATCTGCTACGATGTTAAGGTTGTCTCGGACCCGGATGGGTTGCAAAAGAAACCCTAATTCTGCCGACAGCTTCTTGCGTACACCTTTGATGCGCGACAACAGGATGCCGCCATTTTCTTTCGTGACCAGCGGTATCAGGCCATAGCCTATTTCAAGAGATACCGGGTCTACCTGCTCGATCTCCTCCCAGTTCAAGGCGTCTTCATCGCCTTCCTCTTCCTCTGCGGGCGCCTGATCTGACGCTGAAGTGTTTTGCTTTTCGTTATTCCTTCTTCTCAGCAGGAGAACGCCCACGCTTGCCGAAAGCAGACCAAAGAACAGGAAAATCGCATGAGGCATGCCGGGGATGATGCCGAGGATGAGCAGAATCAGCGCGGAAATCAGAAAAGCTTCCGGGCTGGAGAGTTGCAATCCTGCCTGACGAGAAATCGGTTCTGAAGTTGTTACCCGCGTCACGATAATTGCGGTTGACAGTGACAGAAGCAGGGCAGGAATCTGCGCGACCAGGCCATCACCAATGGTCAGCAAGACATAGATTTCGCCGGCTTCGGTGAAGTTCAGATCATGCTGGGTCATCCCGATGGAGAGGCCGCCCACAATGTTGATGATGAGAATCAGAAAGCCGGCAACCGCATCGCCGCGTACAAATTTGGAGGCACCATCCATAGAGCCAAAAAAGTCCGACTCCTGGGAAATTTCCTCGCGCCGCTCACGTGCAGTAGCCTGATCGATGAGCCCTGCATTGAGGTCGGCATCGATCGCCATCTGCTTACCTGGCATGGCATCCAGGGTGAAGCGCGCGATGACCTCTGAAACCCTGCCGGCACCCTTTGTAACAACGATGAAGTTGATGATCATCAGAATGGCAAAAATGATGAAGCCTACGATGTAGTTGCCGGCAATGACGAAGTCACCAAAGGCCTCAATGACCCGGCCGGCAGCGGCGGGTCCTTCATGGCCCTTGATCAATACGATGCGTGTGGAGGCGACATTCAGACTCAGTCGCAGCATGGTCGCCAACAACAGGATTGAGGGGAATGAAGAGAATTCCAGGGGCTTTGAGACATTGATGGCGATCATGATGATGATCAGCCCAAACACGATGTTGACAGTGAATAGGGTGTCTAGCAGCAGGGCTGGCATGGGTATGACCAGCATCGACAGGATGGTGAGTATCATCACGGGCACACCGAGGCCGCCGAGATCGAGGCCGGGTAACCATTGTCGCAAATTTGACAGAACCAGTGAGCTCACAAAAAATCCTTTATATACAAAGACATAAATTATTTCAGATGGTGCGTCAGGCGCCTTCCTGACGAACACCCTAGCTACAGTGGCAATTTCCGTGCCAGTAAAAAAATGACACCTGCATCCGCAGTCGGTGGGGACGCCTGCTGGCCATAAAGAATCGTGCACAATCTGTCGATCGGAACAGGGTAGGGCTGGATATGTGCCGGATTGACCGGCTTCTGGTCTGGGACAGGCAAGACTTGCGGCCGAGGCTTCGCAAGTGAGTGGAATGGCAGCATTGAGAGGGAAATATGATGATTTTGAGCAGAATTCACGGTTTGGCCATCGCCTTGCTGGCTTTGTTGCTGACAAATTGCACAGTGGTTAGCAGCCCGGAACAGATGCCATCGGGAGGCTCGTTGATCAATCTGGTTCAGGAAAGCCAGCGCATTACTGCCACAGGCTATGCCGTGATTGATATCCAGAACAGTGATGTGCCAGCACAGCGCCGCCTATTGGCGATCAGAGCTTCCAAGCTGGATGCCTACAGAACGCTGGCTGAACAGGTCTATGGCCAATATCTGGATGCCACCACCACGGTCGCTGATCTGGTAATCGTAAGTGACAGTTTTCGAGCCCGGGTTGAGGGTGTGATCTACGGTGCAAGGCTGGAAAGCATCAAACCCGTTGGTCAGGACAGTTATGAAGTGACGCTGAGCCTCGGCCAGGATGTTGTGAATGACCTGCGCCTCCTGTATTTGGAGTATATGGCAGAGGGCACAGCCTGAATCGGGCATGTACTAGAGGAATCTCTGACATGAAACACAGCTTGCTGCCATTGCTATTCCTTGTCTCCTCGAATCTTGCCTACGGGCAGGCTACTCAGGCAGACCCTTCTCTTGAGCTATTGGAAAAAGTGCGTCAGACGCTTCTGACGCAGGCAATGGATGAGGGAGTTTCAGTTCGCAGCCATGGCTATATTGACAGCAGTGGCCGCCTGGTGGAGTCAGCGTATTTTCAAACAGGCACACAAGCGCGTGGTGTACGCATCGCTTCCTATGTGGATGAAATGACGGGCCCTGTCGTCAACGACCCGTCAGTACTGCCAGCCATGCTGCGCCCGGATCGAGAGTGTTCGCTGCAGTACGCCAATTCAATTGTTGTGAATCCTGTGGGTATTTCCGGCACGCTGCCCGCGGGTATACGCGATCGGCAGGCGCTTGCGCAATCGATCCAGAGCGGACTAATGAGCAGCCTGCAAGACGCACAGTACTGGGTGCCAATCGCAGTGACGCCAGCGGCACAACAGCTGACCAATTATGAGCGATTCATGACTGGTGTCAGGAGTCCGCGGGCCGATTTCGAGCTTGAAGCGCAATTGACCTTAGTGGCGGCGCCTGTGAGTCTGAACTCCGAGGATGTCCTGCATATGGCCCAGCGAGGGTTGCTACGATTACAGAAAGCCTCCGCCAATCTGAATCTGCAGGATACAGCGGGCAAGCCAGTCCGTTATGAGCCGTTCATGATCATGCTTGAGGTGACAGTTACTGACCGCAACGCAGGCAAGCAACTACTCCAGATGAGGCGCAGCTATCGCATACCGGGGCAGCAGGCCTCACTCCAACATCCGCCGGGGCTCGGTGAGTTCCCCTCGCAGGTGCTGGCTGACTTGGGCGAGATAGCTAATCTGGTCGATAGTCTCAGCGACTGCAGTGTGACGGGGCTACATCTGTCTGATGATGCATTTGACACGCAGCGCTTTCGGTATCTCGACCGGGGTCGAGTGCACGGTATTAAACCCGGCGTACAGCTATTGATGTCCAGCCAGGACCTGAGCAATGCACCAGATGTGTTTGCCTCGGATTGGCTGGCCGATCTTGCTATCGGAGAGGTGGTTGAAGTGGATGAAGCCAGTGCCCGTGTTCGGGTGGTTGCCGGTAATGTCGAGCCGGGTCTGCTGCAGTACGCTATCCCGTTCTAGAAATGACCAATTACAGAAATCTTGTTGGTAGGGGAGAGTCCATGTTTAGCTTAATTAATAGAGACCGGTTACTTCCGGTATTTCTGGGCAGCCTCGCTGTGCTTGTTTCTCAGACTACACTGGCCGCCGATGCGGAAGTTGAGGCCGCATTACAGAAACTGCTGGAGAGCGCCGAAGTCTCAGCCTATCTTACGCTGCGCCGGGGCGAGGAGATTGAGTCCGGAGAATATGAAGTGAGGCCAGGGGACACCCTGGACAGCCTGATTCATCGAGCCTTCGCCGGCTCGGGCATTCGGCGCGATTTCCTGCGACAAGCTTTCATCACTGCCAATCCCCGGGCCTTTAGAAATGGTAATCCCAACTGGCTATTGGCGGGTGTTACCCTGCGGATTCCCACACAACAGGATTTGTTGAATGTTGTGTTTGAGGATCCAGCACAGATTGACAGTGCGGCGTCCCAGCGTCACTGGATACGTTATCCCTGAGACCGGCAGGCTGAACGTGAACCGTCATTGGGATTGTTAGAGCGGTGTTCGTCGGCGATACCAATTCTGCCAACCCCCTGTTTCGGGCGGGGGCAGAGCCCAGCGAAGGGGCAGCACTGCGAGTTACCCATGAAGCGGCCCGGCAGCTGGGCCTGGCTGATGGGCAAATCGTAAAGGGCGTGGTGGATAGAGAGTCTGGCACCGTCCGCCTGACGACAGACACAGGAGCGCTAACGCTCGCATACCAGCAATCAGCCTACAATCCTACAGTTATCTGGTTCCGAGCTGTGCAGTCAGCCTACGGACTAATTCTGCGTCCACTCCCGCCTAAACCTGTCTCACAATCCGCCAGTCAACCTGCCTCAGGCCAGGAGCAGGTACACGATGATTCGACGGCTACAGTAAGGCGTCTGCTGCTGACTTTACTGAATCGTCCTTCGCTTTCAACAATGTGGTCGGCATTGAATCCAGAGCAAACGTCCTCGAATGAAGGCCTGGCGCTCGTTCAGGAGGAATACCGCAAGTTGGCAGGTGGTTTGCCACGTGCTCAGGACCTGGACATTGAAACCATTCGTTCCGCGCTCGCCGGGTTGTCTGCAGGAATCTCCGGGGTCATGGCACCGTCATTACTGAGATCCCTCTGGCTCGCCTTATTGAGCAGACGTCCCGGAGATAATTCATCTTCCGGCCAACATCTTGAGGAGGCGCTCAAATTCGTACAGGAGTATCTGGAAAGTGCGCGTGTGGAATCCTTGCTGCAACAGGAGCAGGGCCGTCTCCTGGCTCGCTTCCCCCTCTTTTTTGCCGATGCGCCACCTGTAGAAGTCAGTATTGCCGGACACGGCAAATCCCGGTATGCGGGTGGCGAGGGCTGGCAGCTGGATCTTGAGATGCAGCTCTCTGGCAAAGACAGGTTGTGGTTGAACTGCCTGTTCAGTCAGGACTGGGAGGTCAGGGCCACGGCCTGGACCACCGATACGCAACTGGCATTGAGGATGCAACAGGGTAGGCCAGAGTTGACCAGCAATCTCGCAAGTTTTGGGCTGCAATTAGGCTCACTACAGGTTATCGAGGGGCCGCGCCCAGAGATGCCGGCGCTATCACTGCTGTCATCGACCGCCAGCGACACGGCTGGCCAGGAGCAGCAGTAGAATGAACAAGAAGATTGTCCGCGCAGCAGCGCTTGAATATGGCGCGCTCAAAGCCCCACAGGTTATCGCTCAGGCCGAAGGTGAGCTTGCTGAACTGATGCAGGAGGCGGCACGTCAGAGTGGCACGCCACTCATGAGTGATGAAGCGCTCCTGGAGGCGTTGATGCAATTACCGCTGAACGAGGAAATTCCGGAATCGCTCTATGTTGCGGTTGCGGTTGTCCTGTCATGGGCTTACTGGCTAACAGGCAGACGCCCCGACAGTATGTGAAGAAGGGATTGGAAGCGAGGCTTGTCGCTCAACGGACTGAACCTGGTCCTCTATTGGCAGAACTGAGTTTGCCTTGCCTGTTGTAAGTTTCGATGGCAAGTCCTGCCTCCGGCGCGACCAGGCTGGAAAGTGCGGAGCGCACCACGCTGAGCTTGCGCTCAACCAGAATTTCATTACGTTTCTGCAGGTCCCGGCACCGACGCGCGAGTCCGGTCAGCTGTTGCCAACGCATCTCCAGTTCGACACCTTTGTCAGGCTGGCTGGCCAGATCGGCGAGCACAGAATCCAGCGATTGCTCGCCCAGAGCGCCGATCATGGCTTCTTTTTCTGCCAGCAGATTTTCCAGCCTATTCAGATTCTGGGTCTTGAGTGCATCGAATTCCGCCGTCAGCAGAGATTCCAGCTTGCCCAGATCCTGTTGCAAGGCATTCAAATCTGGGCCAAGGCCATTGGTAGAGTTGTCCATGAATGGTACTCCGGCCCTACAGAAGCCGTTCCAGAGGGAGGAAATTTTCGGCGACTTTCCTCGCATCCAGGGGATAATTGCCGGATCGAATGGCTTCCTTCATGGCAGCGACCTTGTTCTGGTCGAAGTCAGCCTCCTTCAGCGCGGTCTCGACACTTGCAGACAGCTCCAGTGACTTGGCAGGCACCTGCTCGGTCTGTGTTTCCGCGACACTACCGGGCTCGGCGCCTTCTGTCGGCCGGTTTTCGGTGCGTAATTTGTCCTGTAGGGCCAGCATTTCTGCGGCTTTACCAGAACTGGGATTTATCGGGTTCATGGCAGTTCAAGATCCTCTGTGATCATTCAAGACTCCAATATCATGCCCATCGACAGTTGGACTTGCAATCTTTAGCCTGAGTCTCATCGAATTTGTGCCCGTCGATCGCCCGCCACAATGGCCGAGATAACACGGCCTGACTGCGGGTTTCGTAACCTTATCTGTTGCCCGGTTCTGCCATCCTCTACTGCCTCCAGCTGCACGGAGATTGCCAGATTACCCTTCACGACCTGGGTGGCAACCGACTCACCAGCCACTATTTCCGGGAGCAGTCTGACCTGGCTATGGCGGATAGTCTGGCCCGGTGAGATGCGTCCCGTCGCCACCACCCTCGGTAATTCGCCCTGGAAGGGAAATGAATCTCCAGGAACCGATGACCAGGTATCCGCGCGGCGGGTATTTTGCGCCGTTAGGGCGGCGCCGCGTTCAATCAGTTGGGTCGCTGTTAAGACAGTTTGCCGGAAATCCAGATCATGGCGGCGCAACAGCCAGCCCGCGGGTAAATCGCGTCTGGAACGCACCTCATTGATTTCAGCCAGAGTGAGTCTGGCAGTCGGTGGAAGTGTATTGGCGGCGACGTATTCCTCTCGTATATCACTCGCCGTGAGTAACTGACCCGCTGGGACGTCGCGCAGCAGGCGGTAGACCAGCAGGCTTTCGTCCAGAGCCTCTGCGTTCACCCGCTGCCCCTGCCTGACGGGGGCCCTTAGAATCTTGCCTACTATGTCAGGATAGTTATCAGGAGGCAGTTCAACAGAAGTATCTCCTTCTGCGCTGGTGTCAGTAAGCAGCGTCAGGTCGGCGGCACTGATTTGATGGCCCCGGGGCAAGGCGCTTGAAAATAACCAGGTTGGATCGGCCTGATCGATATCGATGGACAGGGTGATCTGCCAGTTTATTGCCGGGCATTCAACTTTGAGCGTCTCTGCATCGGTGTATGGCCGTGAGATGGCGAAGCCCTCGGCGCAATCGGGTACTCGTAGCCGTCGATCGTTGGCATGCACGGTCACGGAGGCGGCGCCAATCTGGTCAGTCTCACTCACCCAATCCTGTACTGCTTCAACCATTCTCTGTTTGGTAATCGACATTGGCTGCACCGCCGGTTGCGCGAGCAATGCTCCGCAAAAACTGGCAGTGACAAGCAAAACAGCGAAATTTCGTAGGGGCTGGCAGATCATGATGGCGGCTTTTTAACCCATTATTTGTCATCACGCAACGTGGCTTTAAAAGCGGCAAGCGCCTAAGAAAACGCATTGCCACTTTGTTGCCACTTTGCTGAAAAGTGGCATGGCTAATAAAAGCTAAGTGGCACTTCTCGAACGCGTGTATGGCTGCGAAGTTGCCTAAGGCTCTGAATGAGCTTGGTTTTTTGTCTGTTGTTCATGCCGCATTAAAAACTTGGCACCAATCCTGCTCCTGTAAATCCACTGTGTATTCCGGACATGCGCCGGGTGAAGAGCTGCGTTGCCGACTGGTTGTGCTGGCTTACTGGAAAACTTGCTTTATTGATGTCAGGTACTACGGATGAAAATTCTTGGTTCTTATTTCTCGCAACATGATTCTGCACTGCAGGTGCGTAATCAGCGGCTTGAGCTTATCTCAGAGAATATCGCCAATGTCAGCACGCCTGGTTATCGCGCGAAAGACATCGATTTTGCTACGGCGATGCGCGGAGCTAATGAGGCGCTGACATTACAGGCAACCGCGTCCAGGCACATAGTGTCCGACAGGTCGGAGGTTAATCTGGGTAATGCCCTGGTGTATCGCACGCCGCTGAATCCGAGCCTGGACAGTAACACCGTCGAAATCGGCGTGGAGCAAGCCAAGTTTGGTCGAGCCGCCATGGAGTATCAGGCATCACTCCAGTTTTTTGAGAACAAAGTCACCAGTATACGCAAAGCATTGAGAGGTGAATAAGGATGGCTATTAGCAAACTCATGGATGTTGCAGGGAGTGGCATGAATGCACAGCTTGTGCGGATGAATGCCACGGCCAGTAATATCGCCAACGCCGGTGTTGTCGCTGAGTCACCCGAGCTCGCCTACCGCGCCAAGCGAGTGGTTTTCGAAACGGTACTGAACGATGCCATGAGTCGCCAGGATTCTTTGGACGGTGGAGTAAGGGTGAGTGAGGTGATTGAGGATACCAGGCCCGCACGACAAATATTCGATCCCGGCAATCCCCTCGCCAACGACCAGGGCTATGTCTGGGCGAGCAACGTCAATCAGGTAGCCGAGATGATCGATATGCTCGATGCCTCCCGTGCCTATCAAAACAGTGTTGAAGTGGCCACGACAGCCAAGGACCTGATGCTTCGCACGCTTGAAGTGATTCGTGTCTGATAAGGCTACCTAAAGAGAACCAAGAATATGCTCAATGACATCAATCTGCCTGAATCAATTCTTACTGTTAATCGGTATGAGGATCAGCAGCTCAAGAAAAGTCTGGAGTCCAAGGACTCGCTCGGTCGGGATGCGTTTCTGACTCTGTTCACGACTCAGCTGAAGAATCAGAGCCCCTTGAGTCCCATGGAGAATGAAGCCTTCGTGGCTCAACTCGCGCAATTCTCGTCCCTTGAATCGATGAAAGGTATGCAGCAGTCCATCGAAGATCTGGCAGCCGAAATGAAATTTGACCGTTTCTACTCAGGCGCCAACTTTCTTGGCAGGTCGGTTGCTGTGAATAGCGGGGTTGTGCAGGCGGGTGATGGCGAGACAGCACATGCAGAGATATCGCTGGCTACGGCTGCGGATTCTGTAATTTTCGCTGTCTACGATGCGCAAGATAAATTGGTGTATCGCGAACAGACCGATTCCAGGATGCCAGGACCCGTGCAGTTTACATGGGAGGGCATCAATGACGAGGGTGTGCCTGTAGAGCCCGGCACTTACAGAATCGTAGCTTCGCAGGAGCAGAACGGAGTGTTCCAGTCGCGACCGGTAAGAACGATGGACACAATTTCCTCTATCCAATGGGACGATAGCGCCAAAAACATAGTTGTACAGACCCGCAATGGACACACGCTGTCAGCGGCGGATCTCGACAGAATTGAAATTTAACTGGTTATTAGCTGGAGACTGATCTATGTCATTTTATACCTCACTCACCGGGCTCATTGCGGCCACGACTCAATTGGCGGTGACATCTAACAATATTGCCAACTCCGGCACCTCTGGCTTCAAGAGGTCCAGTGCCGACTTCGGTGATATTTTTGCGACCTCTCCACTGCAGAAATCATCGTCTGTAGTGGGTGCGGGTGTGTCCTTGAAAGAAGTTCGTCAGGAGTTCAGTCAGGGCAACATCGAGTTCTCTGCCAATTCTCTGGATCTGGCAATCACGGGTGACGGTTTCTTTGCGCTGGAATCTCCAGATGGCACCAAGGTGTTTACTCGAAATGGGGGTTTCATGCTCAACGAGCAGAATCAGATGGTGAATGCCGCCGGGCAGGCTCTAATGTCCTTGCCGGTGGACTCGACCAATAAGGCCGACTTTAGTGAGCCACTGTCAGCGCTCTCTATTCCGCGCACCACGGTATCCGAGTTCCAGGCAACAACCGAAGTAGAGTTGGGTCTGAATCTGCCATCCGACAGCACTCCAATCACCGCGACCTTTAATCCGAACAAGCCAGAGACCTATCACAAGACCACATCATTTACCGTATATGGCGCATCAGGTTCCTCACACCTGGCTACCATTTACTACACGAAAACAGCGACAGCAACAGCAGATACGCCATTCAACAAGTGGCAGACCTATGTCTATATCGATGAGCAGCGCGTAGAACCGACGCTTATTCAGGCCTCGGATAATGGTGATGAATATTTCGTAAACAAATACGGTGAGATCAAGACCCGATCTGAACTGCAGGGACTGCAGCGTACGAGTGCAGACAGTGAGAAGTACCTGATCACGACCGGAACTCTGTATAAGAAATACTCCTTTGACAAACTATCTACGCCAGTGGAATCAGCGCCTGCCACAATCGACCTGCCCATTCCAGAGGAGTCAAGTTACATCGACAATCTGAACCTTACCAATAATCAGGATGGTGTGGATTTCTCAGCCTTCACGCGGGCACAACTGACCAATATGTTCCAGGTGTCTGTTGATGGTTCAGGTTTCGTGGATATCGGTCTTGAACATCTGGCGGGTCAGAACGTCCAGCTGTCTGGTACCGAGATTGCATTCGAACTTTCCAATGTACTGAATACCCGCTTCGGAGACGGTCGCAAATTCAACCTGGCTGCAGAGGGTGCGGGCTCTCTGGTGCTGAAGCGCGTGGGTGATTCCGGCGATCCGGCGGATATTCTCTCGCTGGATATCGACCTGAATGCAGTGATCGCGGCTCAGGAAGCTGCTGACAGTGTGACGCTTACGCAGAACGGCGAGATCTCGCCTGAGGCTCTGACCTATGCCCTGAACAATTACCTCTCCGAGCAGGATGGTTTTGGTGATGTGACCGTAGAGTATGATCTGGCAAACCGCGGCTTTCGATTTACCCAGACAGATCCGGATAATGTCACTGAGCTCTATCTAAGCAATGGGGCCGCTGGCGTCAATCCAGTATTCGGCGTCAGTCAGGCTGCCATGGATTCTGATCCACCAGTCTACGGGAAACTGCTATTACCTCTGGATAACGATGAAGATGTTGTGCTGCTGCGGGACGTGCTGCCGAATGGTGCGCTCTACAGTGCCTCACGCGATCAACGCTATGGCATCGAAGTGACTTACTCCGATGGCCAGTTCCGATTCCAGAGTGGTACCACCGGTGATGATTCCAGCCTGGAAATTCGCCTCAATAGCGAAACAGTCGACGATGTCACCAGTCTAACGACACCGTCAGAAGTGGCAGCGAGCCTATTCGGTATTCCGGAGACCGGTGCCTTCGTAGAGCCACAGAGTTCCCAGATCAACAATCTGCCGACTGTGCGTGGTCAGCGCTCCCAGCCGGCTATCCTGAAAGGCAACCAGATGGGGGTCGATCCACGGGCGTCATTCTCGGTGACCGCCGCTAATCAGAAACTGACGGTGATCGTTGATGGTATTTCCGCCCAGATCAGTCTCGTCCCTGGACAGTATTCCATCGGCACATTCACGCAGCATCTGCAGGATCAGATCAATCTGATGGCCGATAGCCTCGGGCGCAGTGTGTCCGGTGTCAAAGTGGATTTCGATGACACCAACGAATCATTGGTAATCACCGGTTCAACGGCTTCCAATGAATCCTTTATCCAGATCGCGGGTCACGCGGACTGGGGACTCGAGGATATCGATGCGGTATTTGGTTCCACTTCCAGCTATATCCAGTTGGAGCAGGACATCGATGGCACAAGCTCGGTCTATGTAATCCAGGACAACGAGGGTAACTGGATCGAGACTACCGACAAGGGTGATTTTGACGAAAACAACATTCCCTATTGGTCACCCATTTTCCTGGACAAGGGAGAGTTGACCTTTGATACCAGTGGTTCCTTGGTATCGCCCATTAGCGGTTCCAAGCTCGAAAGCGACGGTATTACGGGCACCACAATAGCGATCGATTACGCCAGCAGCACCCAGTTCAACAGCCCATTCGCCGTGCTGAGCCAATCGCAGAACGGTGCGCCGGAAGGCGATCTGGTGGGAGTTAACATCGGTGACGATGGCCTGGTGGTCGCCAGCTATTCCAATGGCTCGCAGCGTTCGTTGGGCAAGATCATTGTGGCCAACTTTGCTACGGCACAGGGTCTCCGCCAGATTGGTGACTCCAGCTTCTATGAAACATCGGAATCGGGTGAGGCCTCCTATGGTGAGCCGGGTTCGGCGGGCTTCGGTACCTTGCGGGCAGGTGCGCGGGAACGTTCCAACGTCGATCTGACCGCAGAGCTGGTAGACCTGATTACCGCGCAGCGGAACTTCCAGGCCAACGCCAAGGCTATCGAAACCACGACGTCCATGACCCAGACCATCATCAATATCCGAGGTTAACAGGTAACACAGTATGGATAGGCTGGTTTATACATCGCTGGGATCGGCAACGAGCCAGGAGGCACTGCGAGTTCAGTTGGCCAATGACATGGCCAATCTGTCCACGGTGGGCTACAAGCGTGGCGGTTCCTATGCACCGGAGGCCGCGTACCTCGATGGCCCGGGTTTCCCGACTCGTTTTCAGCCGGTAGTCCCAGAGATTCAGAATGGCATCAACCTGCAAGCAGGCGCGGTGAGCTATACCGGAAATGACCTGGATATCGCCATGAACGGCAAGACAGTCCTTGGCGTGCAGGCTGACGACGGATCGATCGCATTCACCCGACGCGGTGATTTGCGATTGAGCGCCGATGGATTCCTGCAGACCGGGGACGGGCACGTCGTGATGGGCGAAGGCGCACCCATCGCAATTCCAGCCGGTTACGCCGTGACGCTGGTGCCGGATGGTTCTGTCTATGGCCTGGATCAGGCAGCAGAAGCCGCGGAGCCGGAATTACTTGGCCAACTCATGCTGCGTGACGCCAGCGCGACTTCCCTTAGTCGACGTGCCGACGGATTGTTTGAAGCGGCGACAACCCAGATCCAGGGAGGCGACTTTGCCACAGGCCCCGAGCCGGTCTCGATTTCAGTAGGCTCGCTGGAGGGCAGTAATGTGAACGCAATTGAGACCATGGTCTCGATGCTGGATATGTACCGGGCGTTTGAAACTCAGTTGAAAATCATCAAGAACGCGGAAGAGCTGGATAGCGGCGGAACCAAGATGATGAGTATTCGCTGATCAGCAATAAATATTAAGGAGACTATCTAATGGACGCTTCAATGTGGGTCGCCAAGACCGGCCTTACTGCACAGTCCACGCGCATGACGACTATCGCCAATAACCTGGCGAACGTGAACACGGTAGGTTTCAAGAAAGATCGGGCCATGTTCGAGGATCTGCTCTACCAGCGCATCGTGCAGGCAGGTGCGCAGGCCGATGTGAATTCACTCACCCCCACCGGGTTGATGCTGGGTACCGGTACCCGTGTGGTGTCGACTGAAAAAATCCACCGCCAGGGCAATATGATCTCTACCGAGAATGCGCTTGATGTGGCGATTGCCGGTGATGGATTCTTTGCTATTCAACAGGCGGATGGTACCACCGCGTATACCCGTGACGGCTCTTTCAAATTGTCGGTGGATGGCACTGTGGTGACGGCTTCCGGTGAGTCCATGATACCGGCGATCACCATCCCCCAGGATGCGTCGAGCATTACCATTGGTCGGGATGGCACAGTCACCGCCGAGCTTGCAGCAGGTGGTGGCGCCGTGCAGGTTGGTCAGATTCAGCTTAGCCGCTTCGTCAATAGTGCTGGCTTGCAGCCGATTGGGCGCAACCTGTATGCGGAAACGAATTCAAGTGGACAAGCCATTGTCGGTATTCCGGGCGATCAGGGTGCAGGCATGCTGATGCAGGGAAGCCTCGAGGCCTCCAACGTCAACGTCGTGGAAGAAATGGTCAACATGATCGAGACCCAGCGTGCCTACGAAATCAATTCCAAGGCTATCGCAGCGGCTGACGGCATGTTGCGGTTCCTGAATAACAATCTATAAGCATAGAGTCGTTGAGATAATGAAAAACCTACAAACGGGAGTGCTGTTGTTGACCGCTGTCTTGCTGACGGCATGTGGCTCACAACTGCAACCCAGTTCTGAGTATCAAACCGAATTTCAGTTCACTTATCCTGAGCCAGCACCCAAGCCCGCCATCGTGACCGGCAGCATCTTTGATAATGGTACCGGCCTCTATCCGACCCGACGCATCTATCAGGCAGGGCGGGTCAAGGTGGGCGATATCATCACGGTGATTCTTGAGGAAACCGCTCAGGCCTCACGTACCAACGGTATCAGCGCCGAGCGGGAAACCAGTAATGATGTGTTGGGTACCAGCCAGGCCGGGGCCTTGTTCCCGGGTGACAGCTTCTTTGAGAATCTGACAACAGGTGGTTCGACTCTGAGCAGTGTAGGCACCGGTAGCTCCGGTCAATCGGCTTCCCTGACGGGTTCCATCAGTGTCTCGGTGGTCGATGTATTGGCCAACGGCAATTTGGTTATTCTGGGAGAGAAGCAACTTACTCTGACTGAAGGTAGTGAGGTTCTTAGAGTCAAGGGTCTGGTTCGGCCTGAGGATATACAGCCTAACAACACGGTTCTGTCCCGGCGTATCGCCAGCGCCCAGATCTCTTACAGCGGCACCGGGGACCTGGTGCGTGCGGTGAAACCGGGCTGGGGTGTGCGTGCATTATTCGGCCTGTGGCCATTCTAGGGAGTGTGGGTTATGCAATCTTGGAGAATTCAGTCATTGCTTTCACTGTTGACCGTGTTTGTTTATGCGCTGTCACCGGTGACTGTCCATGCCGACCGCATTAAGGACCTGACCGATATTGCCGGTGTGCGCAGCAATCAGCTGGTGGGCTATGGCCTGGTCGCTGGTCTGTCAGGCAGCGGTGATGGAAAGGATCTGCGGATTACCGGACAGAGCCTGAAGTCCTTGCTGTCCGGCCTCGGTGTCAGTGTCGATGGTCCGGTCTCCGAGTTCGATCTCGGTGACAGCCTGGTCAGTCTGGCAACGCAAGCGGCCTCCCAGCCCTTACAAACAGACAATATGGCGGCCGTTCTGGTAACGGCCGAACTGCCCCCGTTCGCCAAGCCGGGGCAACGAATTGACGTCAATGTCTCGACCATAGGT
>Ga0255760_10000627_pt1 | contig 35132 bp, 31 predicted proteins | sample 071ome_25_FD_179960 | JGI IMG/M metagenome (GOLD analysis project Ga0255760, IMG submission 179960) | Coastal salt marsh microbial communities from the Groves Creek Marsh, Skidaway Island, Georgia - 071410BT metaG (version 2) | ecosystem: Environmental > Aquatic > Marine > Intertidal zone >...
GTAATTTTATGCGATTCTACTTCATCAGAAAGTTGATAATAGTGTTTGATTAAACCTTCTGGACTCTCAATGGAATTGTTTAAGGCTAATTGCGCATTGAAAAGCTTTGGATCTTGATGGTTAATTTTTCCTCGCAGGCATTTAAAAAAATTGTGCTGATGAGGAGCAACAGAAAGACCTTTCTGTTTGAAACATAAAAATTCAAGTAGTTCATGCTAATTTGGGATTTGTAAAACTACTCCTACTCTCGAAATAGAAAAGCAGGAGGCTGGTCTAACTATAATTTTTAAAATAGTTTAATAATGAACAACAGGGTTGCTGCTGCTACCAAGACTGTTATGAGTGAACTTGAAATGCCGTTTCTTAGAGAAAGGCCCAAAAAACCAAAGAACCGCCGTCCTGGTGAAGTATGTAATACTTCCACTATGAGGACCAAAGCCTCTTCCTTTCATTAAACGTTCTGCTAAAAAACCGGAAACGATGCCGATAATTACGAACCATAATGTTTTTTCCATGGTACTGTAGATTTAAGGGTTAATAAACCTAAAGATACTATTTTTTATTCAAACAAATTCTACCTTGCCTAGTCAGCAAAATCTCTAATGGGATCGTTTACGGTTTAAATCAATTTTTTGAGAATGCTACGAACGAGGGCTGGTCCTTCGTATACAAAACCTGTGTAGAGCTGAACCAGGCTGGCACCTGCTTCTAATTTCATGAGAACGTCTTCTGCGCTATGAATACCCCCTACACCAATGATTGGAAAAGCGTTATTGCTTTTTTCAGCTAAAAAGCGGATGACTTCTGTGCTGCGTTGGGAAAGCGGTTTTCCGCTCAAACCACCAGTTTCGGCTTGGTTGTGAGAATGCAGACCCTCACGACTTAAGGTGGTATTGGTGGCAATAACACCGTCTATGCCAACCGTGGTAACAATCGCTATAACGTCAAGCAATTGTTCGTTGTTTAAATCAGGTGCAATTTTAAGTAAGAGCGGCTTAGGAGCAGTCTTTTGATGGTTTTTATCTTGAAGAGTTTGCAGTAATTTTTGAAGGGGTTCTTTTTCTTGCAGGGCTCTTAAATTGGGGGTGTTAGGCGAGCTTACGTTCACCACAAAATAGTCTACGTAGTCAAAGAGGGCTTCAAAGCTTTGGAGATAGTCGTTTTCAGCCTCTTCGTTGGGCGTTGCTTTATTTTTTCCAATATTTCCCCCAATGAGCACACCTTTGTTCTTTTTTAGACGGGCTACTGCTGCCGAAACCCCCTCATTATTAAACCCCATTCTATTGATTAGCCCTTGGTCTTCAGGCAAACGAAAAAGTCTTTTTTTAGGATTACCTGGCTGCGCCTTGGGGGTTAGGGTGCCAATTTCTATAAACCCAAAGCCGAAATTGGACAGTTCTTGATAGAGTTTAGCATCTTTATCAAATCCGGCCGCTAAACCCACCGGATTGGGAAAACGAAGCCCAAATAATTGGCGCTCGAGTTTAGGGTGTTGAATACGATAGCGAGCTCGGACGAGTGAAGGTATGCCCGGAATGAAATGTATTTTCTTGATGGTCCAAAACACAAAATGATGAACCCGCTCCGGATCAAATAAAAATAAAATGGGTTTTATGAGTTTTTGATAAAGCATATAAAAAAAACCCGCACTGGGCGGGTTTCTAAATTATTTTTTAGCAGGGGGTGGATTGAGTTTGGCGCTCATTTCTAACGAGAGTGCACTGCGCTCAATTTTTAATTTTCCTGCCAAGGTTTCAATCACACAGGTGTTGTCTTTATCATTAAGTTCCATGACTTTGGCATGAATACCGCTTTTGGTAATCACACGATCTCCTTTTTTGAGGTTGTTCATGAAATTTTTCTCCTTTTTTTGACGTCTTTGTTGAGGCAAAATGATGAAGAAGAAAAAGACCACTAACATCAAAAGCAAAAAGGGGAGCTGTCCCGAAAGTCCTTCCATATTGTGATTAGTTATTGTTTTGTCTTGCGCGCGCTTGATCTTCGCGTTGTTTCTGTTTGACGGGATCGGGTGATACCATAGCCTTAATACGAAGGGTTTCTCTACCACTTTGTGTATTGGCTGCAATGGTCACTGTTTTTTGCTGCATATTGGGTTTGTTACTCGAATCAAAACTCACCACAATTTCGCCACTTTCTCCTGGTGCAATAGGTGTATTTTTAGGGTAGTTAGGAACTGTACAACCACAGCTTCCACGTGCATCAACAATAATCAAATCGGATTTGCCAGTGTTTGTGAAACTAAACGTTGTTTCCACTTTATCGCCTTCATTGATGGTACCAAAATCATGCATCATTTTATCAAATTGCATTACTGGCGCCTCTGAGTTATCGGCATTATCATTAGCCGCAGCTACATTTTCTTTTTTCACCTTGCTTGAAGCTCCCTCTTGACATGAAATTGTCAAAAGTCCTATTAATGCAAGGCTCATAAGTGTCCATTTTTTCATTGAGTGTGTTTTTAGTTTGTTCAAAAGTAATTAAAAAAAATGCTTACAACAAGCCTCTACCCGATTTGTTCATCCTGTTTTGGTCGGTAAATTCTTTAACCAATTTATCTAACACCCCATTGATGAATGTATTGCTTTTGGGGGTGGAATATTCTTTGGCAATTTCCAAAAATTCATTGAGGGTAACTTTGGGGGGTATTGCTGGAAAATAGAGCAATTCGGCAATGGCGATTTTTAGGATGAGGGCGTCCACTAGGGCAATACGGTCGGCTTCCCAATTGGGTGTTTTGCCTTCTAATTCTTTAGTTAGGGTAGTCTCCTGGGTCAGAACTTTTTCCAAAAGCGCTTTGCCAAAAGAAAGCTCTTCTTTCCATTGGGAACGATCAGGAAAAGACAAACTCTGACGGTTTGTGAGGTCAATCTTTTTTAATGTCTTTAATACATGCGTATTCACCATGGGTAAATCATCCTGCCAGGTGAGGGCTCTGTCTTCATAATAAACATGTAAATATTCTGCAGGTGCTATCGTGTGTTCAAAAATAGAAACCAAAACCTCTAGTTGCTTAGCTTCTTTTGGATCACTTGCCTGACAATAGGATTGAAAAGCGGGATTTTGCTGAATATCCTCCCAAAGATTTCGGATCAATTTAAATTCTAGGTCCCAATCTTTCATTTTGTATTGCTTTACCTTCTCTGTTAATAGAGGATGTTCGGCAATGAATTTGAAATAAACATTGTTCAAAAGAGCATCATAGGGATTAAGCTGCTCCGATTGTTGTAGATATTTTTTTTGAACTGAAATCTTTTGTTCCTCCAATAACTGTTTTAGAGCCTGAAATAGACTCCATTGGAGCAGCAACAATTCTAGGCCATCAAATAGGCTTTTTTCAAAAAACAGTATTTGTTCTTCAACTTTTCCTTTCTCCGTATGCGAAAAGGCGTAGACAGATTGCATAACCTTTATACGAATGTGGCGTCTTGTTAGCATGAATCAGAACATTTTAAAAGGCAAAAGTAATACAAATATTTAGGGCAATATCGATTCTTAGAAGAAGAAATACAATGAAAATATAATTTTGATGCATCCTGCAATTGTTTACCTTTATGCCCTCAAGAATGAAAGCACTTCGGCATCTCAATAAATATCTTTTTAAGTATCGGTATCAGCTTCTGTTAGGAGTGGTCATAACCGTCATTGGTCGTGTTTTTTCGTTAGTTGCACCGCGTCTAATTGGAAATTCACTCACGGCTGTTGAACAATTTTTGCGCCAAGGACAAACTGATTCTGCTGCTCTGCAAAAGGAATTGCTCATCAATATTTTAATTATAATTGGAACTGCCCTAGCGTCAGGAATTTTTACGTTTTGGATGCGCCAAACCATTATCAATGTGTCACGCTATATTGAATTTGATTTAAAAAATGAGATTTTTTGGCATTATCAGCAGCTATCCCAAAAATTCTTTAAAGTCAATCGCACGGGAGATTTGATGAGCCGAATTAGTGAAGATGTGAGTAAGGCACGCATGTATGTAGGACCTGCACTCATGTATAGCATTAACACTATTGCATTGTTTGTGATTGTTATTTCCTATATGCTTAGCATAGCCCCTAGCCTCACACTCTATACCATTCTTCCTTTACCGATTCTTTCTGTAACCATTTATAAACTCAGTAAAATCATCAATGTGCGGAGCACAGCCGTGCAAGAACTCTTGTCGAAAATGTCTACGGTAGCCCAAGAAAATTTTAGTGGCATTTCGGTTATTAAATCCTATGGTTTAGAACACTATGCCCAAAAGCAGTTTGAAACACAGGCCGAACAGAGTTATGAAAAAAATATGGCTTTGGTCAAGGTGCAAGCTTGGTTTTTTCCGCTCATGATTTTACTCATAGGCATCAGCAACTTGATTGTTATTTTTGTGGGGGGACTTCAATATATGAATGGCACCATAGCCTTTGGTGTTTTGGCCGAGTTTATTATCTACGTCAATATGCTCACATGGCCCGTGACTGTTGTGGGTTGGGTTACCTCCATTGTACAGCAGGCTGAAGCTTCTCAAAAACGTATCAACGCGTTTTTAAACGAAACACCTGATGTTCCTTCGGGTTCCTTTCAAACCACTAGCATCAAAGGAAAATTGCGTTTTGACAAGGTAACGTTTCGATATCCAGAAACGGGCATTAAAGCATTAGACACCATTAGTTTTGACTTAAACCCAGGACAAACCCTTGGTATTTTAGGAAAAATTGGCTCCGGAAAATCAAGTCTACTAGAACTTATTCCCCGTTTATATGACCCCACAGAAGGAAGCATACTCCTTGATGGGGTAGACATAAAAGAGTATAGTCTCTCTTGCTTGCGCAATGCAATTGCCTATGTGCCTCAAAATCCTTTTTTGTTTTCAGAATCTATTGAAAAGAACATTCGATTTGGTAAACAACAAGCAAGCCTAGACGAAATTAAACAAGCGGCGTTCTATGCCGACGTGGCTCAAAATATAGAAAACTTTAGCAAAGGATATGACACCCTGCTTGGAGAAAGAGGGGTGACCCTTTCCGGTGGACAAATTCAACGGGTTTCTATTGCCCGTGCCCTTATTAAAGATGCGCAAATCTTGTTGCTTGACGATTGCCTCTCGGCTGTTGACACCGAAACAGAAGAAACCATTCTAAAAAACCTCAAAAAATTAGCCTCCCAAATGACCACCCTCATTGTTAGCCACCGCATTTCTTCGGTCAAAAATGCAGATGTAATTCTTGTTTTGGAAAATGGAAAAATAATTCAACAAGGGAATCACACTGATTTAATGGGCAAACAAGGCTATTACAAGGATTTGTTTGAAAAACAGCAAACGGAAAAGACAATTTAATTTGTATTGTTTATATTTTTTTGTAAAATTAGCCCAATACTATATAAAAAGTTAAACAAAGATAATGGAGAATCATGACGATAAAGTAGAGGATATTCATTCAAAAGTGCTTCGGGCTGGAAGACGCACCTATTTTTTTGACATTAGAGAAACCAAAGCCAGCGATTATTATTTAACCATTACAGAAAGTAAAAAATTTACCAATGACGATGGTTCCTTTTATTACAAAAAGCATAAAATTTATTTATATAAAGAAGATTTTTCTGGATTTAAGGATTTGCTTTCCGAAATGATTGATTTCATCTTTAAAAATAGAGGCCAAGAAGTCATCAGCGAACGTCATCAAAAGGATTATAATCCCAATAAAAATTCTGTAATTTCAGAAAATACCCAAGGGTTTTCAGACCTCAATTTTGAGGATATTTAGCCCCTGTTAAAGAATACAATTTTCATCTTAAAAGATCGGCAAGACTTTTGCCGATTTTTTTTTTGATATTCATCAACGGAATCTCGTGGGTGTCTTTCTCTTTGAGGCAAAATCGCTATTTTAGCAAAAAAAATAGGTATGGCACAGACAGAATCCAATATGCTTTCACTGCAAACAAAAGCACCTCATTTTAGCTTGCCAAATGTGGTGAGTGGTGAACTCAATTCGTTAGATCAAGTTAGGGGAAAAGAAGGCACTTTAATTGTTTTTATGTGTAACCATTGTCCCTATGTGGTGCATCTTATTGATGCCCTAGTGGCCTTTGCCAAAAGCATTGAGCCCAAAGGAATTAAGACGGTTGCCATTTCAAGCAATAGTGTAGAAACCCATCCACAAGATGGCCCAGAAGACATGAAAGTTTTTGCCAAAGAGCGTGGATTCACATTTCCTTATCTATATGACGCCACTCAAGAAGTTGCCAAACAATATGAGGCAGCCTGCACCCCCGATCTTTATCTTTTTGATGCTCATGGTGCGCTTTTCTACAGAGGACGCTTTGATGGCTCAAGACCCGGAAATGATATACCTTTAACTGGAGAAGACCTTAAAGCAGCTGCAAATGCACTACTAGCAGGCAACCAAGCACCTGAAAAACAATATCCAAGTTTGGGCTGCAATATTAAATGGCATCCTGAACACTAGGCTGTGGACTATTGAATGCCCACCAACTCAATCTCAAATATAAGTGTGGCATGAGGGGGAATGACACCCCCTGCTCCACTTGCTCCATAGGCTAGTGAACTGGGGATAACAAGTTTTGCTTTGGCGCCTTGAGATAGCAAAGAAATCCCTTCTTCCCAACCTGGGATAACTTGATTTTGACCCAACGTAAACGATATGGGATCATTGCGTCTGTAGGAAGAATCAAAAACAGTGCCATCTAGCAGTTTGCCTGTGTAATGCACACGCACATTTTGACCACTTGTTGCTTTTGAACCATTGCCTTGTTTTTCTATTTTGTAATAAAGACCACTTGCCGTTTGATCTAAACCGTCAATATGACTTTTTAAGGCTTCTTCTTGTGCTTTTGCAGCAGCAGCTTCACGCTCTTTTTTTCCATTTTGAAAAGTGTCAAAGGCCGCTAGGGCATCAAAGGCTTCGGCAGCATCTCCAATGCGTTCAATTTCTAGCGATTCAATTTTGTCATTTTGTGCAATTTGATCTACCACATCTTGACCCTCTACCACAAAGCCAAAAACAGTATGCTTGCCATCCAACCAAGGTGTGGCACCATGTGTGACAAAAAATTGACTCCCATTTGTGCCCGGACCGGCATTGGCCATAGACAATACACCTGGGCGATCGTGCTTGAGTTCAGGGTGAAATTCATCATCAAATTGATAGCCGGGGCCACCAACGCCTGTTCCTTTAGGGCAACCCCCTTGAATCATAAAATCGCTAATAACACGATGAAATTTTAAGCCATCGTAATAGGGTGTGCCTAAGGGTTTTTCTTGATTTTCAATTTTCCCTTCAGCTAATCCCACAAAATTGGCAACAGTGCCAGGGGTTTTATCAAAGGTGAGTTGCAACACTATGGTGCCTTTAGTGGTGTTTATTTTTGCAAAAAGTCCGTTTTCCATGTTTAAAATTTGCCCAAAGATAAAAAACTAAGCTACTTTTCTATAAGAAATTGAAAAGCATCTTGTTGAATAGGCTAGTTAGCTATTTCGCTCATGAATTTGAGGCGATACAAGCGCATTTCCTCCTCTTCATAATCACCATCAAAGGCCTCAAGGGCTTCTTTCAAATCATCGGTTTCAGCTTCAATAAAATAATCGTAAAGCTCTTCTAATTGATCTTCGTCAAAAATCTCATCTAACCAATAATCAATATTTAACTTAGTTCCGGCAAAAACAATGGTTTCCATTTCATGAATGAGTTCATCCATGTTCATTCCTTTTGAAGAAGCAATATCCTCTAGGGATAGTTTTCGATCTACGCTTTGGATTAAATATAATTTTAAAGTCGACTTAACGCCTGTACTCTTCACAATGAGGTCGTCTGCTCTAATAATTTCATTTTCTTCCACATAGCTGCTAATTAAATGGATAAAAGGCTTGCCATAGCGCTTGGCTTTGCCCTCTCCCACTCCATTGATGTTGACAAGTTCAGCTTCAGAAATGGGATATTTTAAGCACATTTCCTCTAGAGAATACTCTTGAAAAACAGCAAAGGGAGGCACTTCGTGTTTTTCGGCCACCTCTTTTCGCAGAGCAACCAAGAGTTGCATTAGTTTTTTATCTGTTCCTCCTTGGGCATTGGCAGCCGAAACAGAGCTTGTATCCGTTTCCTTATATTGGTGATCTTCGGCCATAGAAAAAGAGCCTCCATGGGTTAAAAACTCTTGTCCTCTTGAGGTTAGGCGCAATACGCCATAGGTTTCAATTTCTTTACTTAAAAAACCAGCTACGAGGGCCTGTCTAATGAGAGCCATCCAAAAAGAGGTGGTCTTTTCATTGCCACTGCCAAAAACATCTAAATCTATTGTTTTGTGTGACTGCAGGAGGGCATTTTTTTCACCCAAGAGGGTTTTGACCACTTCTTGTGCTTTGTATTTTTGTTTTGTAATCTCAATGGTTTGCAACAAGAGGGTGAGCCATTCGCCTGCCTCAAATTGTTTTTTAGGAAAGCGAACGTTGTCATCCATATCGCCTCCCTCGCCAGTTTCATTATCAAAAGCTTCTCCAAAATAATGTAAAATGAATTTTCTCCTAGAAATAGAGGTTTCTGCATAGGCCACCATGTCGGCTAAAAGGGCGAGTCCAATTTCCTGTTCAGCTAATGGCTTGCCCGACATGAATTTTTCTAATTTTTCTATATCCTTATAAGAATAAAAAGCCAAACAGTGGCCTTCTCCCCCATCACGGCCAGCTCTACCCGTTTCTTGATAATAGCTTTCTATACTTTTGGGAATATCGTGATGAATCACAAAGCGCACATCGGGTTTATCAATGCCCATTCCAAAGGCAATGGTAGCCACTATGACCTCACAATCATCCTTTATAAAGCGGTCTTGATGATCTACTCTAGATTTAGAATCTAACCCGGCATGATAGGGCAACGCATTAATGCCGTTCACTTGAAGGGTTTTGGCTAACTCTTCTACTCGTTTTCTAGAAAGGCAATAAATGATTCCAGATTTCTTTTCATTTTGTTTAATAAAACGAATTATATCCGAATCTACCTGGGCGGTTTTGGGACGCACCTCATAATATAAATTAGGACGATTAAAAGAAGCCTTAAAAACTTTGGCCTCGGTTATGCCCAAGTTTTTTTGAATGTCTTCTTGAACCTTTGGTGTGGCCGTGGCAGTGAGTGCAATGATGGGCACATGTTGCTCTAATTGCTCTAAAATAATTCTAAGGTTTCTATATTCTGGGCGAAAATCATGCCCCCATTCAGAAATACAATGTGCCTCATCAATGGCCAAAAAGGATATGGTAACGGTTTTAAAAAATGCTATAGTCTCACTTTTCGATAAAGATTCTGGTGCGACGTAGAGCAATTTGGTGGTTCCTGAAATAATATCGTTTTTAACTTTCTGAATTTCGGTTTTATTTAAAGACGAATTCAAAACATGGGCAATGCCGTCCTCAGAGGAAATTCCTCGAATGGCATCTACCTGGTTTTTCATAAGGGCAATTAGAGGGGAAACTACTATGGCGGTGCCTTCTAATAAAAGGGCCGGCAATTGGTAGCAGAGCGATTTGCCTCCTCCGGTCGGCATGATTACAAAAGTGTCTTGCTGAGCTAATAAACTCTTAATGACATCTTCCTGTAAGCCCTTAAAAGCAGAAAAGCCAAAATGTTTTTTTAGGGCTAATTGAAGGTTTTTTTCTTCCATTTATGTTTAAGAAATGCAAATGAAAATTAGCTACATTTGCATCCATGAATATACCACTTTTCTAATTGAATCCAAAACCAAAAGTATTAATAGTTTGAACGACTTCCCCATACTCCAAATAGCAAAGGAAAGTTTACAGATTGAATATGAAGCCATTAGTGAACTTTTTAAGTGCTTAAACAACACTTTTGAAGAAGTTTTAGAATTGCTGCATGCTAATGAAGGGAGACTTGTTGTTACGGGTGTTGGTAAAAGTGGCTTGATTGCCCAAAAAATGGCTGCAACTTTCAATTCTACTGGAACTCCGGCTTTATTTTTACATGCGGGTGATGCGGCTCATGGCGATTTAGGTAGCATTCAAAAGGGCGATATTGCTTTATGCCTTTCTAAAAGTGGTTTTTCCAGTGAGTTTGATTTTCTTATTCCCTATTTAAAACAGCTAGAAATACCCCTCATTGCCCTAACCACAAATAGACAATCACCTTTAGCGGAACAAGCTGATTTTTTAATTCAGATTCCATTAACTAAAGAAGCAGATTTAGATAATTTAGCACCCACCACCAGCACCACCCTACAACTAATTATGGGGGATCTAATGGCCGTTTGCTTGATGCGTTTAAATCGTTTTAAAGCATCCGATTTTGCCCAACTGCATCCGGGTGGACTCTTGGGTAAAAAACTCAACTTAACCCTTGGACAAATGCTTGATGGACATGAAAAAGCTGCCGTTCAAAAAACAGCAACTACACAAGAAGTGCTCCAAGAAATTACAAGCAAAAGACTAGGTGCTACTGTGGTATTAGAAGAGAATCGAGTAGTTGGCTTTATTACAGACGGTGACTTGAGAAGAATGCTAGAAAAATATCCGCAATGGCAGGCACTTACAGCAGCTGACATCATGACTGTAAATCCGCTTCAACTCCAGGTTGACACAAAAGCGCTAGAAGCTCTAAAAGTGCTAAACGAAAAAAAGTTTAATCACCTAGTGGTTTGCCATCAAGATGGTGGCTATTTAGGGATTGTTCATATATTAGATTTCACAAAACAAGGATTAAAAGATGAGTGAAAAAGATGAAATGTCCTTTTTGGGCCATTTAGAAGAATTGCGGTGGCATCTTTTGCGAGCTACGCTAGCCATTGTTATTTTAGCTGCAGTAGCTTTTTTTTTCAAAGGGTTTATTTTTGATGTTTTGCTGTTTGGCCCCAAAAGCAAAGACTTCATTACTTATCAATGGTTTTGTTCTATTGCCGAATCGTTAGGGCAAACTAGTAGTTTTTGCGATGATGAACTGCCTTTTCGCATTCAAAGTCGGAATGTTTCGGGACAATTTTCTGCTCACCTTTGGACCTCCGTGTTAGCTGGCTTTATTGTTGCATTTCCTTATGTGGTCTATGAATTTTGGCGATTTGTTAGCCCTGGACTCTATGAGAATGAACGTAAAAATGCAAGAGGATTTATTTTTATTGCCTCCCTACTTTTCTTTTGTGGGATTTTATTTGGCTACTATATTGTAACTCCCCTTTCCATCAACTTTTTGGCGAACTATTCCGTGAGCGCTCAAATTTTTAACGATTTTGACTTAAGCAGTTATATTGGCTTATTGCGAGCTTCTGTTCTCGCATCCGGTCTCATTTTTGAATTGCCCATCATTATTTATTTCTTAACCAAAGTGGGCGTCATTACCCCTGAATTTTTAAAGAAAAACAGAAAAATAGCCCTAGTCTTGGTCTTGAGTCTCTCGGCCATTATCACACCACCAGATATTGCCAGTCAAGTTATTGTGAGTATTCCCATTTTGATTCTCTATGAAATAAGTATTATCATTGCAAAAGTGGTGGTGCGCAGACAAGAAAAAGCCATGAAATCCCAAAAAATATGAAGCTTTTTGCAGAAAACATAGTAAAATCATATAAAGGCAGAAAAGTTGTTAAGGGAATTTCATTAGAAGTTTCTCAAGGGCAAATTGTGGGGCTGTTAGGCCCAAATGGAGCTGGAAAAACCACCTCATTCTATATGATAGTGGGGCTAGTCAAACCCAATGAGGGTAAAATTTTTCTCGATCAACAAGAGATTACCAAAGACCCCATGTATAGAAGAGCGCAAAAGGGTATTGGCTACCTTGCGCAAGAGGCTTCCGTGTTCCGAAAACTGAGTGTGGAGAACAACATTCTTAGCGTGTTGGAAATGACCAATCTCAGCAAAAAAGAACGGGATATGAAAGCGGATGCGTTGATTGAAGAATTTGGATTGGGTCATATTCGCAAAAACAGAGGTGATTTGCTTTCTGGTGGAGAACGCCGCCGAACCGAAATTGCACGTGCCCTAGCCACAGACCCTAAATTTGTTCTTTTAGACGAACCTTTTGCTGGTGTTGACCCCGTTGCGGTAGAAGACATTCAGCGTATAGTGGCACATTTAAAAAATAAAAACATCGGCATCTTAATTACCGATCACAACGTGCAAGAAACCTTGGCCATAACAGACAAAACCTACCTCATGTTTGAAGGTAGCATTCTTAAAGCTGGAACCCCAGAGGTGTTAGCAGAAGATGATATGGTGCGCAAAGTCTACCTAGGTCAAAACTTTGAACTCCGAAAAAAGAAATTAGAATTTTAGGCTTCGGTCTCTTACCTAAAAACTATTTCGAATTACATTTAAAAAAAGATATAAAATTATCAATATAGGCACGGCCACCCACTGGAGAAAATAAAACAGGGGAAGGCTGCAAAGCAGCAAAGAAATTTGATAGCCGTAGTCTGACAATTGATAGGTGGTTATTTTAAAGGCAAACAGCCGAATTCGAGAATTCATTAAAAAAGAAGAAATAACCACCACCACTAGCAAGCCCGTAAAACTGTAAACAAAGGGTTTGAAAAAGACAAAATATTTGTGCTCTAACAACAAGGGCAAAGAAGCAATAAACAAAGCATTAGCCGGAGTGGGCAACCCTCTAAATTCACTTTTTTGTTGCGTATCTAAATTGAACCGAACGAGTCTAATAGCGGCACTAAGCGGAATTATAAAACCCATTAAGCCTAGAGGAGCAAAGCTAAAAACGAATTCATTTTCAAAAACAGAAAACAAAAAATTTTGCTCCCGAATTCCGATTTTTAAGAATAATTCATACATCACCACACCAGGCACAAAGCCACTCGTAATTAAATCGGCCATAGAATCAAATTGCATCCCAAACTGACTTTCTACTTTTAGCAAACGAGCAAAAAATCCATCAAAAAGATCAAAAAAGGTACCTAGCAAGACCATAAAAAAAGCGGCTTCGAATAAATTCTTAAAGGCTAAATAGAGTCCTAAACACCCGCAGATGAAATTTATAGATGTGAAGAGATTGGGAATGTTTTTTCGAATCATAAATTCTAATAAAGTGGAAATTTTTACCAATATACTAATTGCATTAACTTCAAAAAAATTAGCTTTGAACAAATGCAATTATTTCAAAAACCACTTTTTCTTTCTTTGCTTTCTGGAGCACTCCTATCCCTATGCTGGCCTACATATGGAATAACTATAGTATGCTTCATTGCCTTGGTGCCTCTGCTGCAATTGGAAAATCTTTTGGCGCAGCAAAACAGAAGTTGGACTTTGTTTTTCTATAGCTATTTAACCTTCTTGATTTGGAATTTGTGCACCACCTGGTGGTTGGTCAACGCCTCTTTTGTAGGCATGTTATTTGCTAATTTTTGTAACGCTCTTTTTTATGCCCTGCTATTTTATCTTTTTCATTGGGCAAAGAAAAGGCTGCCCTTGCGCTCTGCCTATATCTTTTTAGTTTGTTTGTGGCTGACCTTTGAAAAATTTCATTTAAACTGGGATTTATCCTGGCCGTGGTTAACCTTAGGGCATGTTTTTAGCGCTAAACTCTATTGGATTCAATGGTATGAATATACTGGAGTGGCTGGTGGCAGTTTGTGGGTCTTGCTGCTTAACATAGGTCTTTTTAGCATCATACAATCAAACTCCGCCTCCACCCCAAAAATAATCTGGCTACGCAAAACCCTCCCTTGGATGGTAGCCATTGCTTTGCCCATAGCCTTTTCGCTCTATCTATACGAGCGTGTTTCTACCTCTGGCGAAGAATTTAAAGTAGCCATTGTACAGCCCAATATTGATCCCTATGTTGAAAAATATGAGCAATCAAATACCCAATTTTTTAAGGCTTTTCAAAATCAAATTCAGAATCAAATAGCAGGAGACACAGATTATATTCTGTTGCCTGAAACCTATTTCGCCGACGGAAATGGGCTAGAATTAAAAAACTACTCTGAAAGTGATCTTCACTTTGCCTTCCAACGCTTTTTAGGTGATTTTCCTAATACAGAACTCATATCGGGCGTTCAATTTTATGATGTTTACCGAGGACAAGAAGCTCCCACTGCAACCGCCAATAAAATTAGAACTGGAATTTGGGCCGATTTTTACAATTCGGCCATATGGGAACACTATCAGTCGCCCCATGAGGTCTATCATAAATCAAAGTTGGTTGTGGGAGTTGAAAACATGCCTTTTAAGGAGATGTTAAACCCGCTAATTGGTTCTTTTTTGCTGGATATGGGGGGCACGGTGGCCAGTAGAGCAACCCAAACAACCCGATCTGTTTTTAAAAACCATTCCAAACCCATTGTTGCAGCTCCCATCATTTGTTACGAGTCTGTTTATGGCGCTTTTGTTAGCGATTATGTTAAAGCAGGTGCAACCTTTTTGGCTGTTATTTCCAACGATGCTTGGTGGGACAATACCGAAGGACATAGACAATTGCTACAATACACCCAACTGCGGGCTATTGAAAATAGACGTGCCATTGCTAGATCGGCAAATACGGGAATTTCAGCCCTCATCAATGCTAAAGGGGAACTAATCAAAAGCCTTCCTTACGGTCAAAAAGGGGTGCTTACCGGAACGCTTTCTTCGCGAAAAGAGATTACGTTTTACAGCCAATATGACGATATCCTCAACCGTTGGGCTCTTTTTGTTTTTGGGTTATTCTTGCTTCTTGCAATTAGTGGCCGTTTAAAAAAGAGTTAAATACTCATTTTGTTTAACCTTTGGTAAGTTTTTGCTCTATACTGCTTTATTCGTATGCAGAATTAATACTTTTGTAAGAAAGCCCTAATAAATTGAAGTTGGATGATTGAAGATATTAAAGTTTATACCCGAACAGGTGATGATGGAACCACTTCGCTAATAACAGGCAAAAGAGTCCCCAAACACAACCTCAGAATTAAAGCCAATGGAGCCCTAGATGAGCTCATTGCTTGGCTAGGAGTGATTCGCGATCACCTCACTATTAAAGACATAGAACAATATTTATTTCAAATTCAAAAGGAGTTGATGAATTTGGCTGCTCAGCTCGCTGTTCCAGAAGAAAAAGCTTTGCCTAAGGGCGTGGAGCCCATTTCTATCAAACACATTAGAAGAATCGAAGAGGAAATTGATAACATTACACAAGATCTTCCTCCTTTGAAAAATTTTATTATTCCAGGCGGTCATATTTTGGTTTCTTATTCCCATTTAGCCCGGAGTGTTTGCCGACGTGCAGAACGAAACATTACAGAATTGAACGAAACGGAAGTAATTCAAAACGAGTGTATTATCTACATGAATAGACTGTCCGATTATCTTTTTACCCTTTCCAGAAAATTCAGTTTAGACCACGAAATTGAAGAGACCAAATGGAAGGTTAGCTAATTTATTCTTTTTTTGTTGCACAGATTTTATAAAAATCTATTTTTGCAAAAATTATATTAGCTATGTATTGGACTCTAGAATTAGCATCATACCTCAGCGATGCTCCCTGGCCAGCTACCAAAGATGAATTGATCGATTTTTCAATTCGCACGGGTGCCCCATTAGAAGTAGTTGAAAATTTACAATCTATGGAGGATGAAGGTGATATTTACGAATCTATTGAAGAAATTTGGCCAGACTTTCCAACCGAAGAAGATTATCTTTGGAATGAGGATGAATATTAATAAAAATTGTTGAACAACCTTTACAAAGTCTCCTCGGAGACTTTTTTTATAACTACATTTGACTAAAATATAGACTAAGCCCGTTTCTTCATGAGTATAGTAAACAGCATTCTTAAAACCTTTGTAGGCGACAAAACCAAACAAGACCTTAAAAAAATAACACCCCTTGTACAAAAAATTAACGCTGCGCAAGAGCAATTAAAACCCCTATCTGCAGATGAATTGCGAGCTAAAACAGCCTCCTTTAAAACACAAATAAAAGACATTCGCATTCCCTTTGAGGAAGCCATTTCTAAATTGCAAAGTGAAGTTGAACAAACCACAGCCATTGAACTTAAAGAAGAACTTTACGAAAAAATTGACGCCCAAGAAGAAGCTGCCTATCACGCTGTTCAAGAACTTTTAAACGAACTGCTACCCGAGGCCTTTGCCGTTGTGAAAGAAACGGCCAGAAGACTCGTTGAAGAAAAAGGAATTACTGTAACAGCCAATGAAAACGATCGCCTTCTTTCCCAACACAAAAGCTATGTGACCCTTAAGGGCGAACAAGCACATTGGAGCAATCAATGGGATGCCGCAGGCAAAGAAGTGGCTTGGGATATGATTCACTATGATGTGCAACTCATTGGAGGAATTGCCCTTCATCAAGGAAAAATTGCAGAGATGCAAACAGGAGAAGGAAAAACCCTTGTAGCAACCCTTCCTGTATATCTCAACGCCCTCACCGGAAAAGGAGTTCATTTGGTAACTGTTAATGACTATTTAGCCAAAAGAGACAGCGCTTGGATGGCGCCTCTTTTTGAATTTCACGGGCTTTCTGTAGATTGTATTGACTACCACAAACCCAATAGCCCGGAGCGACGCAAGGCCTATCTAGCCGACATCACCTATGGCACCAACAACGAGTTTGGATTTGATTATCTACGCGACAATATGGCGCATACACAAGAAGACCTCGTGCAACGCAAACACCACTATGCCATAGTAGATGAGGTTGATTCTGTATTGATTGATGATGCCCGAACACCCTTAATTATTTCGGGACCCACACCCGAAGGAGATCGGCATGAATTTGATCAGTTAAAGCCACAAATTGCCAGTTTGGTTCAACAACAAAGAACCCTCCTAACGAGTGTGCTGGCCGAAGCCAAAGCTAAAATAAAAGCCGGAGATGATAAAGAAGGAGGACTTTTACTCCTCAGAGCGCATAGAGGATTACCCAAAAATAAAGCCTTGATTAAATTTTTAAGTGAAGAAGGAGTAAAACAATTGCTCCAGAAAACTGAAAATTTCTATATGCAAGACAACAATAGGGAAATGCCCAAAGTGGATGCCGAATTGTTTTTTACCATTGACGAAAAAAACAATCAAATTGAACTCACCGAAAAAGGAATTGAAAACCTTTCGGGTGACACCAATGATAAAAACTTTTTTGTTTTGCCCGACATTGGAAGTGAAATTGCAAAAATTGAAGCCCAAGGATTAGAACCTAAAAAAGAAGCGGCAGAAAAAGAGGTCCTCTTTAAAGATTTTGACGTAAAAAGCGAACGTATTCATTCCTTAAACCAGCTTTTAAAAGCCTATACCCTCTTTGAAAAAGATGTGGAATATGTGGTGATGGACAATAAGGTTAAAATTGTAGATGAGCAAACCGGCCGTATCATGGAAGGGCGTCGCTATTCAGATGGTTTACACCAAGCCATTGAAGCCAAAGAAAGTGTTAAAATTGAAGCTGCCACACAAACCTATGCCACCATCACGCTTCAGAACTACTTTAGAATGTATCAAAAGCTCTCCGGAATGACGGGTACAGCTATTACAGAAGCAGGTGAATTTTGGGAAATTTATAAACTCGATGTTGTTGAAATTCCAACCAACCGCCCCATTGCCCGAAAAGATGAAAATGATTTAATTTATAAAACCAAACGGGAAAAATACAACGCCGTTATTGAGCAAGTAACCCAACTTTCTCAAGCCAAACGCCCAGTATTGATAGGTACAACATCGGTTGAAATTTCTGAATTACTGAGCAAAATGCTTAAAATCAGAAAAGTGCCTCACAATGTGCTCAACGCCAAATTGCATAAAAAAGAAGCTGATATTGTAGCCGAAGCCGGAAACCCAGGTGTGGTTACTATAGCCACCAATATGGCCGGTAGAGGAACAGACATTAAACTTTCTGAAGAGGTAAAACAAGCTGGCGGATTGGCCATTATTGGCACCGAAAGACACGACTCTAGACGGGTTGACCGCCAATTAAGAGGTCGCTCTGGACGTCAAGGAGATCCGGGTAGCTCTCAATTCTATGTATCCCTAGAAGACAATTTGATGCGCCTTTTTGGATCGGATCGTGTAGCAAAAGTGATGGATAGAATGGGACTTGAAGAGGGAGAGGTTATTCAACATTCCATGATGACCAAATCTATTGAACGAGCCCAAAAGAAAGTAGAAGAGAACAACTTTGGCATTCGTAAAAGGCTGTTAGAATATGACGATGTAATGAGGGCCCAACGCGAGGTAATCTATAAGAGAAGAAAGCACGCCCTGCAAGGCTCTCGTTTGAAATTAGACATACTCAATATGCTCTATGATACTTGCGAAGACATAGTGTTGAATAACAAAGCTCAAAAAGATTATAAAAATTTTGAATTTGAAATCATCAGCAATTTCTCAATCACCTCCCCTATTGATGAATTACAGTTTGAAAAAGAATCTGAAACTACACTGGTATCAAACCTTTACAGTGCCTTGCTTGCGCACTACGAAGCCAAAACGGCCTCTAGTGCAGAAATCGCCTTTCCGGTTATAAAAAATGTGTTTGAAAAGCCTAGCAATAAATTTGAACGTATAGTAGTGCCTTTTACCGATGGGGTAAAAACTTTGAATGTTGTTACCAACTTAGAAAAAGCCTATGAAAGCAAAGGGCGAAAGCTCATTGAAGATTTTGAACGCAACATAACACTAGCCCTTTTAGATGAAGCTTGGAAAGTTCACTTGCGCAAAATGGACGAACTCAAGCAGTCGGTTCAATTGGCTGTACATGAACAAAAAGATCCCTTATTGATTTATAAGTTTGAAGCCTTTGAACTGTTTAAATCTATGCTCAATCAGCTAAATCGTGAAGTTCTATCGTTTTTGATTAAAGGGACCTTGCCCAATCAAAACCAAAATGCTATTCAAGAAGCTAAGCTAACTCGACAACAGCACTATAATACAACCAAGGATGAGGTGCTCAACTCCGATCAGTTAGCAGAACGCAACAGACAAGTTGGAGCGGGTGCCAGTCAAGCGCAACGTGCCCCAGTAGAAACGGTGGTACGTGAACAGCCCAAAATTGGACGCAACGAAAGAGTGACCATCAAAAACGTGACTACCGGAGAAGCTAAAACCTTAAAGTTTAAACAAGCAGAACCCTTGATCAAATCTGGGAATTGGGTAATCGCTCAATAATTTTTTACTTTTAAGCAAACGAAAATGAGATGGAGACTTATGCCGCCATATTGCTTTGGGCTATTCCTGCTTTTTTATTGCTAGTGCTTCTCGAAATTGTCTATGGCCACTTCTCGGGCAAGCAAACCTATAGCTTTATGGATACCTTGGCTAGTTTAAGCTCTGGCATGACCAATATTTTAAAAGATATTATGGGCTTAACAGTAGTTCTGATCTCCTATCCCTATTTGTTACAACGCATTCAATTGCAAAGTTTAGAGGCAGGACCGTGGACCTATTGCATCGCTTTTATTTGTATTGATTTTGCCAGCTATTGGGGCCATCGCCTCAATCATCATATCAATTTGTTTTGGAATCAACACATCATTCACCACAGCAGTGAAGAATTTAACTTGGCTTGTGCACTCAGACAAAGTTTTTCAAATTTGATTAGTCTTTCTGCTCTTTTTTTAATTCCCGCTGCACTTTTAGGGGTTCCCGCTGAAGTCATTACCCTTTTAGCGCCGCTTCATCTCTTTGGACAATTTTGGTATCACACCCAGCATATTGGTAAATTAGGTTGGTTGGAATATATCTTAGTAACCCCATCACAACACCGCGTACATCATGCTATTAACCCAGAATATATCGATAAAAATTTGGCCGCTATTTTCTGTATTTGGGATCGTTTGTTTGGCACCTTTCAAGAAGAGTTAGAAGAAGTGCCGCCAGTTTATGGCACCTTAAAACCAGTGCGCAGCTGGAATCCCTTTTGGATTAATTTTCAACACCTTTGGGCTCTAGTTCAAGACGCTTGGCGCACAACTTCATGGTCTAGTAAATTTAAAATTTGGTTTATGCCCACCGGTTGGCGCCCAGAAGATGTAGCCCTAGCCTACCCCAGAGAATACCTTTCAAATCCCTTTGAACAAAAGAAATACAAACCCTATTACCCTCCCTTTTTTAAGGTTTATGCTTCCTTTCAATTTGTGGGTATCACTTTTATGTTGCTTTATTTTTTAAGTCATTTTGGTTCGTTTAGCACCAGCTTTCAACTCACTTATGTAGGCCTACTTTTTCTCTGTCTATTTGCCTTTACAGCTGTGATGGACTGCTTTCACTGGGCTTCCTTATTGGATGAAACCAGAGCCCTTTTAGGCTTAGGGCTATTGGCCCTTCCCACACATTCCTTTTTATGGGAATCGCATCTCCTTTTGGCAATTTGGTTGGCCCTCTATTTTGGAGTTACTTTTTTGATGTCATGGCGAACGGCACAGCTATTACACACTCGTAAAATGGCTCTTTCCTAAAATGGCAACCGCAACCAAAGTGCTTCTCTTAGGGCCTGCTCCTCCTTTTAGAGGAGGCATTGCTGATACCCAGCTTCAATTGGCTTTAGCCCTACAAGAACAAAATAGAAACGTATCCTTAGCCACTTTTACACACCTATATCCCAAGCTATTTTTTCCAGGTAAAACACAATATCGCCAAGATGCTGCAAGTCGGGAAGTTGAAACCAAGCGCATTGTCCACGCCTATAACCCTTTTCAATGGGCTCAAGCAGCAGAAGAGATAAAAAAAATAGCCCCGGATATACTGTTGTTTCGATATTATACCCCCTTTTTGGCACCGGCCTATATTCAAATCGCTCGAAAATTAAAAAACATAAAGAAAATGGCTTTAGTGGATAACTGGTGGCCTCATGAGCGCAAACCTTGGGATGCCGTTTTAAACCGTCAATTTGGTAAACAAATGGAGGGTCTTGCCACACTATCTGAATTAGTAGGAGATCAAATTTTAGCTTCGGGCATTTCAAAACCCCTGTGGAAGGGCTTTCACCCCATAGCCAATGATTTGCCACCTTTACTGTCTCAAAAAGAAGCTAGAAATGCTTTAAATTGGCCACAAGAAAGTCCTATCGTATTGTTTTATGGTTTAATTAGACCCTACAAGGGGCTAGATCTTTTGCTAAAAGCTTTTGCAGAACCAGCCCTAAAGAACACTACTATTAAATTAGCCGTAGTTGGAGAGAGTTATGAAAATTTCTCAAAATACAAACTACTGATCCATAAACTGGGACTAGAAGACAGTGTGCTTTTGGATTTAAATTTTGCCGATTCAAACAAAACACAACAGGTTTTTTCTGCTTGCAACCTAGTGGCACAAACCTACCATACCGCAACCCAAAGCGGTGTGACCCCTCTTGCCTATCATTTTGAAAAACCAATCTTAGCCAGTGATATTCCCGGATTGCGTGAACCAATACTAAAAGACCAAACTGGAATCTTAATTCAAAAAACACCTGCAGCTATAGCGGAAGGCGTATTGAAACTTCTTTATAATCAAGAGTTTAAAGTAGCTCAGTTAAACCTTAAGTTGCAACAAGAAAATTATCGTTGGACGGCCTTCGCAAAAAATCTTTTGGATTTTATGGAGTCCTCCAAAATGAGCTAACGAACCTAAAATGGAATGGCCTATTCTACAAATAAAGGTCTACCTTTCATAAGGCTGTGTACTTCTTGCGCCACTTGGGCAAGTACCGATTCATCCTCATGATTTTGAATCACACGGTCAATCAAAGCCACTATGGTTTCCATATCGGCTTCTTTTAAGCCTCTGGTTGTAATAGCTGCTGTGCCCACGCGTATGCCCGAAGTCACAAAGGGAGATTTATCATCAAAAGGCACCATGTTTTTATTGGCAGTGATTTCAGCTTTTACTAAAGCTTGTTCAGCGGCCTTACCAGTAACGTCTTTATTCCGCAAATCGATAAGCATTAAATGATTGTCTGTACCACCGGAAATGAGTTGATAGTCACGCGCTACAAAGCCATTCGCCATAGCTTGTGCATTGCGTTGCACTTGACTCATATAGTCTTTAAAAGAAGGTTTAAGGGCTTCTCCAAACGCAACGGCTTTAGCGGCCACCACATGCTCCAAAGGTCCGCCTTGGTTTCCTGGAAAAACAGCCATATCCAATAAATGAGACATTTTTCGAAGGCTACCGTTTTTAAGGGTTAGTCCAAAAGGGTTGTCAAAATCTTCTCCCATAAGAATCAATCCTCCTCTTGGGCCACGCAAGGTTTTATGTGTGGTGGTGGTCACCACATGGCAATGGGGAATTGGATCTGAAAGCAATCCTGTTGCAATTAAACCAGAAGGATGAGATATATCGGCCAGCAAGAAAGCACCTACTGCATCGGCAATTTGGCGGAATCGTTTAAAATCGATGTCTCTTGAATAGGCAGAAGCTCCGGCAATGATCATTTGCGGCTTCACCTCTTTAGCAATGGCCGCTATGTTGTCGTAATCCAGTCGCCCCGTTTCTTGTGTTACCCCATAAAAATGAGCTTCATATAATCTACCCGAAAAATTGACAGGTGAACCATGAGTTAAATGTCCACCATGAGCCAAATCAAACCCTAAAATTTTATCGCCTGGCTTTAGAAAGGCGTGATATACAGCTGTGTTGGCTTGAGAACCCGAGTGGGGTTGAACATTGGCATAAGCAGCACCAAAAAGGGCTTTAGCCCGATCAATGGCCAATTGCTCAATTTGATCAACTACTTCACAACCCCCGTAATATCGTTTTCCCGGATAGCCCTCAGCATATTTATTGGTTAAAACAGAACCTGTGGCTTCCATTACCGCAGGACTTGTAAAATTTTCAGAAGCAATTAATTCAATCCCATTCAACTGCCTTTTTTCCTCCGCTTGAATTAAATCAAAAATCTCTTGATCACGCATATTCATCATTTAAATAAAGGTGTAAAAATAGCCGTTTCTCATGGATTAAAGCTTTGAAAAAACCATTTTTAAAAACATATTTTGAACACTTCATTAACAAGACATGCTTTATCTTAGCTCTTGATGAAAATTCTAACCGCCCAACAGATTCGAGCTGCCGATCAATTCACCATTGAGAACGAACCCATTGCTCCTCTTGACTTGATGGAACGTGCAGCCCAGCAGTGCGCAGATTGGCTACTTAAAAAATATGCAGATCGTCATGTTGTTTATGTTTTTTGCGGCCCAGGAAACAATGGCGGAGATGGTTTGGCTATTGCCCGCATACTTGCTGAAAATGGATATGAAGTGCAATGCTTTACCTTAGCCCTTGGAAACAGTAGTCCTCTTTTTATTGAAAATCAAAAGCGCTTACCTAAACCGGCTCAAACCATCCAAAAAACAGAAGATTTTCCTTTACTTGAAAATGAAAATGCTGTCCTTATTGATGCGCTTTTTGGCTCAGGATTAAATAGACCACTTGATGGACTTTCGCTGAATTTAGTGCTTTATCTCAATTCTCTTACTATCGAAAAAGTTGCAATCGATATTCCTTCGGGTATATTTTCTGAATTTAATAGCACCAATGTTTGTGTTGAAGCACAAAATACCTTGACTTTTCAACAGCCTAAATTGGCTTTTCTATTACCTGAAAAAGGGAATGCTGTGGGGCAATTTCATGTGTTGCCCATTGGATTACATCCTTCTTTTTTGAACACTGTCCAAACAGGCTATCATTTTACCACTGAAGAGGAGATCAAGACGCTGCTAAAACCTTTAAAAACCTTTTCACACAAGGGAGCGCAGGGGCATCTTCTGTTGATAGGAGGTCAAAAAAATGGCATGGGAGCCCTCATACTCTCTGGAAAAGCTGCCTTTTATACCGGACTTGGAAAATTGACCATTTTAACTGCCCAATGTGGACATGCTATAATCCAAACTGGATTGCCAGAGGCCCTTTTATTAGAAAGCACTGGTTTAGACCATTTGACGGGAACTGTTGAAACTAAAATTTCTCATTGGGCTGTGGGGCCAAGTTTAGGCAACGCTTCCCAAACCAAAACCTTCTTGGAAACACTCCTGCAAAAAGCAAAACAACCCTTGGTGCTCGATGCAGATGCCCTTAATTTATTGGCTCAAAATGCTGCCCTTCAAGCGCATTTGCCCCCTCTCTCTATTCTCACCCCACACCCTAAAGAATTTGAACGATTGGTGGGCCCTTGGAAAGACGATAAAGAAAAATTAATAAAACTTAAAAATTTTGCTACCTCCAAAAATGTAGTGGTTGTTCTCAAAGGGGCTTTTTCAATAGTTGCTTTGCCTGATGGCAGTTTTTGGTTTAACAGCAGTGGCAATCCCGGTATGGCCACAGCCGGGAGTGGTGATGTTTTAACGGGTATTATTGGCAGTTTATTGGCCCAAGGATATCAGCCTCCAGAGGCAGCACAAATTGGCGTTTTTGTGCATGGTAAAGCGGGTGATCTTGCTGCTCAACAACTAGGACAAAGAGCTTTAACTGCCTCTGGAATTGTAGATGCCCTTCCCAAAGCTTTTCAACTCTTAGAGTGAAAAACCTACACTCACCCCCAGGCTATTACTAAAAAACAAATGGTGCTGCTTTTTTTGAGGTATCAGATACCAAGAGTGGTTGTCAAAGTCTGTAGTGAGTCGAAGCAGAAAAGAATTTTTATACTTAAACTGCGCTCCAAGTGTAATCACATAACCCAATTGATTGATAAAATCAAAGTTATTATTTTGGGTTGTAAGATTTACTTTTGGACCAAAACCAATAAAACCATATTTTAAGAAATGAACATTTAATTTTAAAGGGAAACTATAAAATTCGAGCTCTCTATTTTCTTGGTTTACAGCTCCTGTCTGTTTTTTAGTAACTGGGTTATTATTCCCTGATGGAGGGGTTGGTGCTGTGGAAATGTGAGCAACATAATTTGCCTTCATCAGCGAAACACCAATCTCATAACTCCAATTCTTTTTCTTATCAATAATATATCGCACCCCTGCGTGCAAAACATTTTGAAAATCAAAATTAGATTGAGTTTGAAGATCGCTATTATAAGAATAAAGGACATTCGTTAATGCGTATTTTCCAAGTAAAAAATTTTGCTTGTCTAGTGCAAAAAGTGTGTAAGAAATTAAGCATACCAATGGAACTAGGCTTTGTTTTAGTAAGATCATATTAGGACAATTATTGTATAAAGAAAATTATAAAAATAATTCCCTAGGACCTGATCCCTCTAAAGTTGTAAACAATCTGTTGTAAATAAAATACTTAAGTAAACGCTACTTTTTAATATTGATGTATTGTGCTGCCCTTTTGACATTAATAATTGTATTTTAATGACAAACTGTCTTTAAAATACAATTGGAATAAGCTTTGTTTAGTAAGATTAAAAAAATTGCTATGAATTTGAATAATCTTACCGTAAAAACCCAAGAAGTGCTTCAACAAGCACAGCTTATTGCCCAACAAAAGCAACATCAACAACTAGAGCCTGAACATTTATTTAAGGCGCTCTTAGACGTTGATCAAAATGCAATCCCCTATTTGTTGAAACAACTTGAACTCAATCCAAGCTTGCTCAAACAAATCGTAGAAAAAAGCATAGATGCTTTGCCTAAAGTGCAAGGAGGGCAACAAATGCTTTCTCCAAAAGGCTCACAATGTCTTATGGAAGCCCAATCTAACGCTCAACAAAAGGGCGATGAATTTGTGGCTACTCAACACTTGCTTCTGGGGCTTTTTGAGGTGAACAGCAGTGTGAGTCAAATGCTCAAAGATCAAGGACTCACAAAAAAAAATCTTCAAAAAGCCATAGACGACCTTCAAAAAGGCGAAAAGGTAGCATCGGCCGGAGCAGAAGGCAATTATAATGCCCTAGAAAAATATGCTAAAAACCTAAACAAATTAGCACAGGAGGGCAAGTTAGATCCTGTCATTGGACGTGATGAAGAAATACGACGTTGACTCCAAATCCTTTCCCGCAGAACGAAAAACAATCCCATTTTGGTGGGTGAACCGGGAACCGGAAAAACAGCCATTGCAGAAGGTTTAGCTCATCGAATTGTGGATGGAGACGTGCCAGAAAACCTAAAAGACAAAAAGATTTATGCCCTCGATATGGGTGCTCTGGTGGCAGGCGCCAAATACAAAGGAGAATTTGAAGAACGGCTTAAAAGTGTTATTAAAGAAGTGACCCAATCTGAGGGCGATTTAGTTCTCTTTATTGATGAAATCCACACCCTAGTTGGGGCTGGTGGAGGCGAAGGGGCTATGGATGCCGCCAATATTTTAAAACCCGCCTTGGCCAGAGGAGAATTAAGAGCTATTGGAGCCACTACCCTTGATGAATTTCAAAAATATTTTGAAAAAGACAAAGCCCTTGAACGTCGATTTCAAAAAGTTTTGGTGGCAGAACCCGATCCCGACAGTGCTATTTCTATTTTGAGAGGGATTAAAGAAAAATATGAAAACCATCACCGCGTGCGCATTAAAGATGAGGCTATTATCGGTGCCGTCACCCTGTCCAATCGCTATATTACCAACCGTTTCTTACCAGATAAGGCCATTGATTTGATGGATGAAGCCGCTTCTAAGTTGCGAATGGAAATTAATTCCAAACCAGAAGAATTAGACAGTTTAGATCGAAAAATAAGACAAATAGAAATTGAATTGGTGGCCATTAAACGGGAGAAAGACACCCCCAAAATTGAACGACTCACCAAAGACCTAGCCGATTTAAAGCAAGCCCGACAAGCACTGTTTGCCAAATGGAGCAGTGAAAAAGAGGTAGTGGATACCCTCCAACAAACCAAACAAAACATAGAAAACTTAAAACTCAAAGCAGACCGTGCTGAGCGAGAAGGCAACTATGCTGAAGTGGCCGAGATTCGGTATGGAAAATTGCAAGAAGCAGAGCAGAAAATTGCGAAACTTCAAGATGAATTGAATGCACAGTCTACCGAAAATGCTCTAATTAAGGAGGAAGTTACCTATGATGATATTGCAGAAGTAGTCGCTAAATGGACTGGTATTCCAGTAGCTAAAATGTTGCAATCTGACCGAGAAAAATTGATTCATTTAGAAGCTCTACTTCATCAGCGCTTAGTGGGACAAGAGCAAGCTGTGGTAGCTGTCAGCGATGCCATTAGAAGAAGTAGAGCGGGCTTGCAAGATGCCCAACGTCCCGTGGGAAGCTTCTTGTTTTTAGGAACCACCGGTGTGGGTAAAACAGAGTTGGCCAAAGCCCTAGCCCATGCTTTGTTTGATGATGAAAATAACTTAACCCGTATCGACATGAGCGAATATCAAGAACGGCATGCTGTGAGTCGATTAATAGGAGCACCTCCCGGATATGTGGGGTATGAAGAAGGCGGACAATTGACCGAAGCCGTGAGAAGAAAACCCTATTCTGTAGTTTTGTTAGATGAAATTGAAAAAGCGCATCCCGATTCTTTTAATGTTCTTTTACAAGTCTTGGATGAAGGGCGACTCACAGATAGCAAGGGACGCTTAGTGGATTTTAAAAATGCGCTTATCATAATGACCAGCAATCTAGGAAGTCATGAGATACAAAAAGCCTTTGAAGAAAACACTGCTTTTGAAGAAGCAGAAGCTGTGGCCAAAGAACGCGTTTTGACCTTGTTGAGACAAGCCATTCGGCCGGAATTTTTAAATAGAATTGACGATATTGTTCTTTTTTCGCCCCTAACTCAAAATGAAATAAAACAAATTGTTAGTCTACAATTCAACCAAATTAAAAAACGCTTAACCGCACAAAATATCAACCTAAAACTCACCGATGAAGCTTTGGCTGCATTAGCTCAAATGGGATTTGATCCTCAATATGGAGGCCGTCCGGTTCGGCGTGTGTTACAAGAAAAGGTGCTTAATCCACTCAGCAAAATGCTTTTAGAAAAGCAGCTTGAAAAGGAAGAAAAACTGATAGTTGATTATTTTGAAGGAGCCATCGTCTTTAGAAATGCTTCTTGAGGGGACTAAAAAGTGTACCTTTGCAACATGCAAAAGCAGGTAAACATTCAGAACAAAAAAGCACGGTTTGAATACGAGTTAATCGATCAATATACCGCTGGAATTGTTTTGACCGGAACCGAAATCAAATCCATTCGCAATAGCAAAGCCTCCATAGCCGAAAGTTTTTGTGAATTCAACGATAGAGGGGAGCTTTTTGCGGTAAATATGTATGTGGAAGAATATGCCTTTGGCACTCGATATAACCACAAACCGCGCAACGCCCGAAAGCTATTGCTACAAAAAAGAGAGTTAAAAAAATTAGAAAAAGAAGTCCAAAACACTGGGCTTACTATAGTGCCACTTCGCCTATTTATAAATGATAAGGGATTTGCCAAAATGCTTATCGCTTTAGCCCGAGGTAAAAAATTATACGATAAAAGAGAAACGATGAAAGATCGAGACAACAAAAGAAATCTAGATCGAATTAAAAAGAAATTTAATTCTTAATTCATTTTTGGACTATTTATTATCAACTTTAAGGCTATCTTAACTTTTTAGTACATTTAGGAAAGTATTATTGATAAGCCATATGCCATTAAACTCTTTTCATGCAATCAAACTCTTGTTGCTGTTTGTGCTATTATATGGATGCCAGACTCCAAAAACAGAAAGTCAGCTTCCTAACATAGTGGTTGTCTTAGCCGATGATTTGGGCTATGGAGACCTTTCGGTTTATGCTGAAAACAACAAAATCAAAACACCCCACTTGGATCAAATGGCCAAGGAGGGACTTCGGTTTACGGATGCACACACTCCGGCCGCGGTCTGCACCCCCACTAGATACGGTTTTCTCACCGGACGATATAATTGGAGAAGCACACTAAAAAAAGGAGTATTAACAGGGAATTCTAATGCCTTAATACCACAAGACAGGACTACTATAGCCACCCTATTAAATAAAAAAAACTATCACACTGCCTTTATTGGAAAATGGCATTTGGGTTGGAATTGGGCCACTAAAACTGGCATGGTTAAACGTGGAGATGGTTGGAATCCTCAAGATTTTGAGCATATAGATTTTGCTAAACCTATTGAACAGGGACCTAATAGCTTAGGATTTGATTATAGCTATGGTCATTCAGGGTCCTTAGATATGGCCCCCTATGTTTATGTTGAAAATAATTTACCAACGGCCATACCAACATCAAGCACCCTAAACAAGGGGCGCTACTCTTGGTGGCGAGAAGGCCCAACCGCTCCTGACTTTATTCATGAGGAAGTAACACCTAATTTTTTTGAAAGAAGTATAAAATACATTCAAGCTAGGTCAAAAGAAGAAAATCCTTTCTTTCTCTATTTGGCTCTACCCTCCCCTCATACACCAATTTTACCAACCCAACCCTGGCAGGGTAAAAGTGGCTTAAATCCCTATGGTGATTTTACAATGATGGTGGATGCCTATATGGGGAAATTACTGCAAAGCCTTAAAGATTTGGGTATAGAAGACAATACCTTAGTGCTTTTTACAAGTGATAACGGCTGTTCACCGGCTGCCAAAATTGACGAAATGCAAGCCAAAGGTCATTTTCCAAGTGGCCTGTTTAGAGGGCATAAAGCCGATTTGTATGAAGGGGGGCATCGAGTGCCCTTTATTGTAAAATGGCCAGCTGTAATTCCAAAAGAAACCGTGTCGCATCAAACCATTTGCCTAACAGATTTGTTGGCTACTTTTGCCGACATAACGAACTACAAGTTAAAAGAAAACGAAGGAGAAGACAGCTACAGCCTCCTTCAACTGTTGATGCAACCTACTATAACCAAACCCCTTCGCGAAGCAACGGTTCACCACTCTATTGAAGGAAATTTTGCCATTCGAAAGGGAGATTGGAAATTGCTTCTGAATGCCGGTTCCGGAGGGTGGAGCAGTCCTACGCCTAAGGAAGTAAAAAACAATCCTGCACTCCCCCAAGTGCAACTCTACAACCTTAAAGAAGATCCGCAAGAAGCCCATAATGTAGAAGCTGATCATCCTGAAAAAGTAGCAGCCCTACAAAAACTTTTAAGCCGTTATATTTTGGAGGGCAGAAGCACACCTGGAGCGGCCCAAAAAAATGACTCAATTGACTTTGAGTGGAAACAAATTGAATTTGTCCAAACAAGTTTTACTAATTCTTTTTAAGCCTAAAAAAAGCTAGTTCTTGTTTGCTAAAAGAGGAACAAATCTAAATTCCCCAAAATTCTCTTTATCAAACTGGTGCGATGAAGTGCGAGTATAACAATACATATACTGCTTTTCTTTTCCTACGGGAATGACAAGGCGACCTCCAATTGCAAGCTGTTCCAAAAGCGCTTGGGGCACTTCAGGAGCAGCAGCAGTTACGATAATGCCATGATAGGGAGCTTCTTCTGCCCAACCTTTGTAACCGTCTCCAAAAATCATTTTTTTAGGTTTTAAAAAAAGCTTGGCAAACAAACGCTGCGTTTTTTTAAACAATTCGTTTTGACGTTCTACCGAATAAACCTGTGCCCCTAAATGAAGTAAAATGGCTGTTTGATAGCCCGAACCGGTTCCTATTTCTAAAATTTTGTCACCTGATTTAAATTGTAGCAATCCGGTTTGAAAAGCAACCGTATAGGGTTGGGAAATGGTTTGGTCTGCAGCTATGGGATAGGCCTTGTCTTCATACGCCCAAATTTCCAAGCCCTTGTCCATAAAAAAATGGCGGGGCACAGTGGCAATGGCTTCCAAAATGGCCTTATTCTCGATTCCTTTTTGAGCGAGTAATTTTGCCAGCTGTCGCCTTTGTCCCTGATGTTTAGGAAGATCTTGCATATGTTGCAAAAATAATTGAGTTTCTCCCATAATCCATATTTTGATTGTATTTTTGACCGGCTACAGTCAATTGCATGTTAAAAATAGGCGTTTTAGGAACCGGACATTTAGGCAAAATTCATTTGCAGCAACTCAAAGCTTCTGAGGCATACGAATTAGTGGGCTGTTATGATCCCGATCAAAAAGCTCTTTCTCTTGCCCAACAAGAATTTGAAATCACTGCTTTTAGTTCAGCAAAAGCTCTAATGGAGGCTGTTGAGGTTGTTTCTATTGTCACCCCTACTCTTTCTCATTACGAAATGGCAGCTCAAGCCATTAAACTAGGAAAGCATGTTTTTATAGAAAAACCTTTGGCTCAAACAGACCAGGAGGCACAACAACTTATTGCCCTAGCAAAAGAACATCAGGTCTATGCGCAAGTAGGGCATGTAGAACGCTATAACCCCGCTTTTGAAGCCGTTCAGGAGAGCATCACCAATCCCATGTTTATCGAAACGCATCGATTGGCAGAATTCAATCCAAGAGGCACAGACGTATCGGTGGTGTTAGACCTTATGATTCACGATATTGATATTATTTTGAGTGTGGTTAAGGCACCTATTCAAAATATAAGTGCTTCTGGTGTTGCCGTAATTAGTGATACCCCTGATATTGCCAACGCCCGTATCGCTTTTGAAAATGGGTGTGTGGCCAATCTAACGGCCAGTAGAATTTCCTTAAAGAAAATGCGTAAATCCAGATTTTTTCAAAAAGATGCTTATATCGCCGTTGACTTTTTAGGCAAAAAGGTAGAAGTGGTTAAGATGAAAGAAGCTCCCCTTGAAAAAGACGATTTTGCCATCATATTAGAAAATGCCGAAGGACAAAAAAAGCAGATTTATTTTGAAAATCCGGATATAGCCCCTACCAACGCCATTCGAAAAGAATTGGAAGATTTTGCGGCATCCATCACGTATCAAAAACCTACTCGGGTTGGTTTGGAAGCTGGAGCCAATGCATTAGCCATTGCACATAGGGTGATAGAGGCAATGACGCATTCAAAATCCGTTTAATTGCTATGAGCATTGCCGCTAATTTAAACGCTATAAAATCTAAACTTCCTGCTGCTGTTGAGTTAATAGCCGTATCTAAAACCAAGCCCAACAACCTCATTGAAGAGGCCTATGCAGCTGGCCAGCGCCATTTTGGCGAAAATAAAATTCAAGAGATGACCACCAAATGGGAGGCTCTCCCCAAAGACATTGAGTGGCATATGATTGGGCATGTGCAAACCAATAAAGTAAAATATATGGCCCCCTTTGTTTCTTTAATTCATGGGGTGGATCGTGAAAAACTACTTTTGGAAATTAACAAACAAGGCCAAAAACACAACCGCGTCATCAAGTGTTTACTCCAAGTCTATATTGCTGATGAAACAACCAAATTTGGTCTTTTGCCCGAGGAAGTTCTCCCCTTACTCGAAAAAAGTTTAGCGCTTAAAAATATTCGGGTTGTGGGCTTAATGGGTATGGCCAGCTTTACTGATAACGAAGAGCAAATTACAGCTGAATTTAAAATACTTAAAGAATTATTTCACTCCGCTAAAGCGCAATTTGATCAAATCAAAATCCTTTCTATGGGTATGAGCAACGACTATGAATTAGCCCTAGCACAAGAAAGCAACATGATTCGTGTTGGAAGCAAAATTTTTGGTAGCCGCAATTAAGATGTACGCCGTATTAGATATTGAAACTACCGGAGGAAAATATAATGAAGAAGGGATTACCGAAATTGCAATCTATCGTTTTAACGGTCACGAAATAACCGATCAATTTAGTTCATTGGTTAACCCTGAACGTGATATACAGCCCTTTGTGGAGCGCTTGACGGGTATTAACGCTAAAATGTTGGTGTCCGCACCAAAATTTTTTGAAGTAGCAAAACGCATTATTGAAATAACCGAAGATTGTGTGCTGGTAGCCCATAATGCAGAATTTGATTGTCGCATTTTACAAACCGAATTTAGGCGTTTAGGCTATACCTATGAACGCAAATCACTTTGCACCGTGACGCTTTCTCAGGAACTGTTGCCCAATCAAGAATCCTATAGCCTAGGGAAGTTAGTGCGTAGTTTGGGGATTCCCATTTCGGATCAGCATCGGGCGTTTGGAGATGCAATGGCAACCTTAAAACTCTTTAGTTTGTTGTTAGAAAAAGACAGCGATAAAACCATTATAAAAAGAGAATTAAAAGACAGCCCCTACAGTCGTATTTCTCCTAAACATCTCAAACTCCTAGACGATTTGCCTACCGGAACAGGAATCTATTACCTCTACAACCGCAAGCAAAAAGTGGTTTATATTGGGAGAAGCAGCAACATCAAAAAGCAGGTTCAAAATCACTTGACCCAAACCAGTAAAAAGAATGTGGCGCTTCAACAGCAGTTGCATCAAATTAGCTATACCCTTTTAGGCGATGAATTGATTGCCTTGCTTAAAGAACAACACGAAATTAAAATCCACCAACCGCGTTTTAACAGCAACGGTAGGCATTTTTTATATCCTATAGGAATTCGCATTGCTACTCAAAATGAGCTTCATTATTTGCAAGTAGAGCCCATTCAAAAAAAGAAGGTCTATATCGCTCGATTTAAAAATAAAATCAGTGCCAACAAACAACTTAAAAAGTGGCTAAATGAGTTTGAGCTCTGTGCTTTAGATTCGGAAACAACTCCCCAAGGGGGCTGCAAAAATCATGAACAAAAGCAATGCAAAGGGGCCTGTGTTGGGCAAGAGACTGTTGCAACACACAATCTCCGAATAGCAGAATTGACAAAACAATGGCGCTATCCACATCCTCATTTTTTGATGCTTAACAAAGGTAGATCGGTTGGGGAATATAGCTTTCTCTATTTTGCTGAAGGGGAATTTAGAGGCTATGGATACTATGAGTTAAACCATCAGATCAAAACCCCAACCCTAATTAGCAAGCGGCTGATTCCCATCCAAGAGAATACAGATATTAAGTTTATTATTTGTAATTTTATTGGAAGGAAAAAATACTTAAAAATTATTCCGCTCGAACAATCTTGAAATCCGGTTCTCCAATAGCACCCAAAAAAGAGAGCTCCTCCTGGAGGACCAAGCTCTATGAGATAATTTATGAAGCCGACACCCCTATGGGCAAACTCTTTGATTTGGTTTTGCTCATCTTTATTCTTTTAAGTGTGTTGCTCGTAGCCCTTGAAAGTGTGCATTGGATTGATGCTCAATTTCACGATATGCTCAATATTGCCGAATGGATTATTACCGTTTTATTTAGTGTCGAATATATTTTACGCATTGTTTGTGTTAAACAACCCAAACACTACATCTTTAGTTTTTATGGAATAATTGATCTTTTATCCACTTTGCCCAAATATATTTCGCTCTTTTTTGTGGGAACACAATCGCTCATTGCCCTACGAGCCCTACGCCTTTTAAGAATTTTTCGCATACTCAAATTAACGCGCTATATAGGCGAATCCAATGTCTTGTTGCGCGCCCTTAGAAGGAGTCGACCCAAAATACTAGTGTTTATGTTTGGTGTGCTCGTTCTCTGCATCATTTTTGGCACCATTATGTATTTAATCGAAAGTGATGAAAGTGGTTTTACGAGTATTCCAAGAAGCATTTATTGGTGCATTGTGACCTTGACCACTGTTGGCTATGGCGATATTGCTCCCGCTACACCACTAGGACAATTTTTAGCAGCCATCATCATGATTATGGGCTATGGCATTATTGCTGTTCCTACAGGCATTGTGAGTGCCGAAATTTCAATGAACAAGAAAAAAATACACACAAATACCAAAAGTTGTCCGCATTGTCTTGAAGACACGCATGCCGATAACGCACATTTTTGTAATCAATGCGGAAATTCTTTACACCATGAATGAAAAAAACCTAATTTATGTTGCTGGTCCCACTGCTGTTGGAAAAACAAAACTCAGCATTGCCCTAGCCAAAGCCTTTAAGACAGAAATCATTTCTTGTGATTCCAGACAATTTTATAAAGAAATGGCCATTGGCACAGCGGTGCCAACAGCAGCCGAACAAGACGGGGTGACCCATCATTTTTTGCAACACAAATCGGTTAAAGATCTCTATACCGTTGGAGATTATGAAAAAGAGGCACTAGCTTTGGTCAACACCTTGTTTAAAAAACACGATACACTCATTTTGGTCGGAGGCTCTGGCATGTATGCTGATGCCCTTTTATTTGGTTTAGATGACTTTCCTCCTATCCCAGCAGAAGTAAGAGAACAACTCAATTTGTTTCGTAAAACCCACGGTATTGAATCGCTTCAAGCTTTACTCAGAGAAAAAGATCCAGACTACTACAGAAAAGTAGACAGAAACAATCCACAACGCTTAATAAGAGCTTTGGAGGTTTATATCGCTTCAGACAAAC
>Ga0255760_10000628_pt1 | contig 35082 bp, 26 predicted proteins | sample 071ome_25_FD_179960 | JGI IMG/M metagenome (GOLD analysis project Ga0255760, IMG submission 179960) | Coastal salt marsh microbial communities from the Groves Creek Marsh, Skidaway Island, Georgia - 071410BT metaG (version 2) | ecosystem: Environmental > Aquatic > Marine > Intertidal zone >...
TTCAGCTTGCACTTCGCCGGTCGAGGGGTTCCACACCTGGTGCTTGCGTGTAGAGGGAACGCTCTCCCCTCCGGCTAGAAAATGATCAACTTGCCGCATGCAAACTCCCTCCGCTGTTGCTTGCTGCATTGATGTCATGTAAGATTAACGCAGACAATAGAGAGATTTGCAGAAATGGACTGCAAAATTGCAGCTTGAGGATTGGAATGACCTGCGCGCCTTTCTGGCGATCGCGCGCTCCGGGCAAATGAGCAACGCTGCAAGGATGCTGCAAGTCGACAGCACCACCGTCAGCCGAAGGCTGCGGAGACTCGAGCGGGCGCTCGGCCAGCGCCTTGTCGAGCAAACCCGCAGCGGCCAGGTCCTCACACAGGTCGGCGAAGATCTTCTCATCCGGGTCGAGCGCATGGCAGAGGAGGCGGCCGCTCTATTTCAGTCTGGCGCGCAATACCGCGGCCTCGGCGGCCAGATAAGGCTGAGCGTTTCTGAAGGCTTCGGAAGCTGGTTTCTCGCACCCCGACTGCCGAGCCTCGCAAGAGATCAACCCGAGCTTACAGTTGAGCTCGTCGCCACTAGCGGCTTTCTCAGCCCATCCAAACGCGAAGCGGATATTGCAGTGATGCTCTCGCGGCCCAGGGCAGGTCCCCTGATTGCCAAGAAGCTCGCCGACTATTCGCTCATGCTCTATGCGGCACCAGCGTATTTACGAGAAGTTGGAAGCCCCCAGACGCCAGACGACCTATCGCGCAATCATCGGCTGGTCGGATACATCTCTGACCTACTTTACGCTCCAGAGCTTGACTACCTCAAGGAGGTTCATCCAGACTTGCGAGCGACCGTCAATTCGTCAAGCATCATTGCCCAACTGCGTCTGGTTGCCGGCGGCGCAGGGATAGGCGTCTTGCCGTGCTTCATGGGAGATCAGGAGCATGACTTGCAGCGAGTGCTACCTGGACTACGCATCACGCGAAGCTTCTGGATCGTAACTCACAAGGACAATCACCGACTCGAGAAGGTTCGTTACTTGAGCGATTGGCTGGACAGCCAGGTGAGGAAGGACCAACTGATCCTGCAACCGCCTGATGAATCTATTTCCGGCTAAAGCGTTCGTCTTGGCAAAAGCAAGTCAACCGTCGAAATTCGTGGGTCCACTTCGCTGACCACTCTTTGCGGGCCGGGATGAAACTGGCATCACACCCGAGAACCGAAGGGCCTTCGAAGACATGCTTCGAAACGCTGGCGTCGATTGGCAGATGCACTTGTTTGGCGGGGTCGTTCATAGTTTCACCAATCCAGAAGCCGACGCCCGTGGAATGCCCGAGTATTTACGCTACGATGCCAATGCCGATCGTCGATCGTGGACTTATATGGCAGAGTTGCTGGATGAAGTTTTCGAGTAAGCCATAGCCAGCTTTAAACGTAGTTTGCGCGAGCATTTGTGGCCCGATGGCCAGCGACAATTCGATGGCCACGCTAAGTAGATGGATTACAACCGGCAATATCGGAATCGAGATCAAAATCGTTTGCGGTATGTACAAAGATCAGAATTCTATCTTCCTGCCGCTTTGGTTGACCATCATATGACGACAACGGTTCGAAACGCCCTTCGCCCAGAGCAATATCTGTGAGACCCAAAACGTTGTACTCGCCCAAGCTTATCTCTTCATCTTGTCTGCGGCCCTTGGCGGGATTGAACGCCGCAAGGTAGATGGAGACATTGCGAACAAACAATTGGTGGGGAGCAAGTTCCATTTGCCTGCTGACTGGAATGCTCAAAAGGGAGCCCTTGGCTGGGTCGAATCAGCTACTCCCTGATCCGCATAAACCGAACCCTGTTCGTCCAGAAAAATTCCCTGATATGAGATTTGAATTCCCTGTTATCGCAATAACAGGGAATTGCGGCTTCCTCGCGCACAACCCATTGTTTTGCATGTACAAATCAAAATCCGATCTTCGATCAACGCCGGAAATCCTGCTCCGATTGCCTGCTTTTCAATGAATTTCCCTGTAAATCGGGCCTTATCAGGGAAACCGAACCTTCCTCATTCGGCCAAGAGACGGCCGCGCAAAATTCACCCCAAAGCGCGCAAATCATCTCTACAAAAATTCAAACGATGGAAGGCCGATCATTGACGATCCGGCACCAACCGGATCGCAAACCCACCGCCAGGTGCCATAGTCAAATCGAGTTTGTCAGCGAATGAAACGGTGCGCTCTTCAATCACGATGTGAAAGCGCGTGTCACCGATGTAGTGCGCATTCTCTCCGTCACGATAGATTTGCGCGGTGTAGCTCTTTCCGTCGTCCAGAAAGTCGAGCGCCACTGAAACGTCGCGTGCGTCTTCATTAGTGCCGCCACCTACGAACCATTCCTCACTGCCACGGTCTTTGCGTGCGGTGATTACATAATCGCCTACTTCCGCATCCAGAATTAGGCTTTCGGACCAATCGACTGGCACATCCTTGATGAACTGGAATGCATCCATGTGCTCTTCGTAATGCTCAGGCAAATCAGCCGCCATCTGGATCGGCGAGTAGATCAGGACATATTCGGCCAAGGCGCGCGCCTTAGTCATCTGTAACGGTTGCCCGTTGCCTTCCAGGCTCAACACACCGGGCGTGTAATCCATCGGACCTGATAGCATGCGCGTGAATACCATGATTGGAACATGGTTCGGACCGTTCGGCGGCACACCCCAGGCGTTGAATTCCATGCCGCGCGCGCCTTCGCGGCTGACGAAGTTGGGATAAGTGCGACGAAGCCCGGTATCCTTCACCGGCTCATGCGCATTGATTGCAATACCGCGTTTGGCCGCCTCGGTAATGACCCGAAGATGGTGACGCTGCATCACCTGACTTTCGGTGCATTCGCGAGTCTCGCGGCCATCGGGATGGACATAGCGCAGATTGCATGCATCGGTAACATAGCCGGTCTTGATCGATTTCACGCCGCGCTCGGCCATCAGGTCAAGGCCTGCTTCAAGCTGGCTTTCATAGTTACCGATATCACCGGATGTTTCGTGGTGGCCAACGATCGGTACGCCCTTCTCAGCGGCATAGCGAGCGAGCTCTTCGAAGTCGTAATCGGGATAGGTCTCAGTGAAGCTGAACAGCTTGCCGTTGAAGAACCAATTACCATCCCAGCCGATGTTCCAGCCTTCAACCAAGACACCTTCAAAGCCATGCTCGGCAGCGAAATCAATATAGCGCTTGGTGTTCTCGGTCGTCGCGCCGTGCGGAGCGGTTGTGAAGCTGCCGTCAGACGCCGAGCCGACATTTGCACCCCAGCTCTCTTCTCCCAAGTGGAGCGACCACCAGATGCCCATATATTTGTGCGGCTTTACCCAACTGACATCACCAAGCTTGTTGGGTTCATTGAGGTTCAGCTCGATGTCACTCATCGCCAAGCCAGCGGCATCCAGGCTGATGCGAATGGTCCTCCAAGGTGTATTAAACGGTAGGTCACGCACTGCCCGCGCAGCGGTACTGCCGGTAGGTGCGAGCGTGGCGCGGAAATTCGTGCCAGTTGTACGCTTCACCCACATCCCTGCGAAATCGACCAACTGTGCTTCATGGATCGCGACATGTGTTCCGTTGTCCATCCGCACCGTGAATGGTGTGTGCACCAGCGGAACGGCTGATATCGGAGTCTCTTCGTACAGATATTCGTAGCGATTCCATTCGCCGCCTGGGATCCACCATGCGGTCCCGTCAGACGCAAAATTGAACTCGGTCAGTTCTTCGGCAACGCGCAAAGTCTGACCCAGGCTTGGATCGTCAAACACATAGCGGAAACCCACTCCATCATCGAACACTCGGAAGGTCACACCAAAACGGCGCTTCTCGTCGCTTTCCTCCTCGAACCGAACCGTCAGCTCATTGTGATGATCGCGCACAAACTGGCGCTCTCCCCAAGGCTGTTCCCAAGTCTCCTCGTGGCTTCTGGTTTCGGAACCGATGATCTTGAGTCGCCGGTCGAGCTTGTCCTGATCCGTCAGCAGGAAACCCAATGCGCTACGCGTCAAAACAGCTTCGCCTGCACGATCGATCGAATAGCCGGGACGCCCTTCGCCGGTTACATCTACCGTGACGACAATCTGACCATCGGGAGAAGCGACTTTCACGGCAGCGCTTTTCTGCGCACGAAGCGGCGATGAGAACGCTAGCGCGCTCAGTACCAGAGCAGCAAGAATACCGAAAAGGCGATTGACGGATGCTTTCATCATTCTCTCCACGCGCAAAAATACAAATTCCTGCAAATTTTCTCTCTAGAATTCCCCTATAGCATATTTTGCCTCGCAAAATCCAAGCATAATCTTTGCAAAATTTGCAGGAATGTGCATTATTCGGGGCGTGTAAGGGGAGAGGCGGCGTGCAAAAACTTGCTCTGGTGAATCCACTGGCATTGGCGAGCGCACTGGCTCTGACCGGTTGTGGTGGTGGTGACTCAAGCGCTCCGGCTGCAACGAGCAATGCACCTACCCCTACCCCATCTCCCACGGGAGGATCATCGACCTTACCCGCTGGCGAAATCACCGCTTTTGCGAACAAGACATCTTCCATGGGCTTCGGCCACAAATTTGGCTTTAGCACCGGGCTCAATCCGATGGTCGCGCAATTCGCAGGCGGTGCAGCGTCCGGTGATATCGACAATGACGGTGACATAGATGTGCTGGTGCTGCGCGGCGACAGCGAGCCCAACCTGCTCTATCTAAACCAAGCCGGCACGAGCTTCGTAGAACGCGCTGTTTCCGCAGGTTTGGCCTATTCGCTCGGCGGGACGAGCAATGGACGGCACAGCGGCGCGACCTTCGGAGACATTGACGGTGACGGCGATCTCGATCTGCTGTTGGGCGGCCTCGAAAATGGCCCGACCAAGCTATTCGTCAATGACGGCTCAGGCCAGTTCGCCGACGCGACCGAAGGCTCCGGATTCGATTCTGCGAGCTCTGCACAAACTATTTCCATCGCAATGGCTGACTATGATGCGGACGGCGATCTAGATGTACTGATGGCGCATTGGGGCACGCCGCGCGACCCCACCACACCGGGTGAAACCGAGACACTTTGGCGCAATGACAGCACTGCTTCAGGGATCAAGTTTACCCCAGCGTCAGCAACGTCCGGCATCAACAGCCTGCTTGCATTTAACTTGCCGCAAGGCGTGCTCGGACCTAATTTCGACTATACTTTCGCGCCCGGCTTTGCCGATATCGATGGTGACCGCGACTTGGATATCCTGATGGTTTCGGACTTCCGTGGCTCGCGCGTGCTGATGAACAATGGCAATGGAACATTCGCCGCCAGCAGCTTTACGCCTGACGACGAGAACGGCATGGGCGCGGCCATTGGCGACTATGACAATGACGGAGACTTCGACTGGTTCGTCTCCTCGATCAATGGTAACAGGTTATTCCAAAACGATGGCTCAGCCGGTTTCGCACGCCAAGGCCAATCAGGCGTTGAACCCGGCGGCTGGGGATGGGGATCGTGCTTTGCCGATTTCAACGCCGACGGCTGGTTAGACATCTATCAGACGAATGGCTGGGAAGCGGGCAAGGACCCCTCGGCGTCGAACTATGTCGACGACACCAGCCGCCTCTGGATGAACAACGGTGACGGCACCTTCACAGACCAAGCCGATGCTTCATCAATGCTTGATACCGATCAGGGCCGCGGGATCGTGTGCGACGATTTCGACAATGATGGCGACGTGGATGTGCTGCTGCTGACAGCCGAACCGACAGACGCTGCGATTTACTGGGAAAACCAGCTGGCAGACTTCAACTATCTGAAAGTGAATTTAAGGGGGGTGGCCCCGAATACCCAAGCCATCGGTGCAGTCGTAAGACTAACGATCAACGACACAACTCAAACACGGATGGTCGCGATCAACAGCAATTTTACATCGCACAATTCGACCATGCAGATGTTCGGGCTTGGCTCGCACGAAAGCGCCGGCTTGCAAGTCATATGGCCCGATGGTCGCGAGACTATTCTGTCATCGGTCAGCGCTAACCAAACGCTGGCCATTGACCACCCTTCGCGTTAGTCGGTCGCGCGGAGAACCCTGTAACCCCACGCGGGGAGCGACACCGAGTCCCCGGAGGCAAGAGTGACTTCTTCGCCGGTACGGAATTCAGTGTAAACGCCCGAAGCGAGCCCGTCGCTCAACGTAGCATCCACGGGCCTGTCCGACATGTTGAACATCGCGACAATCTTGTTGCCATCCTGCTCGCGCACGAAGGCGAACAGCTGCTCGGGCGCGGAATTGACCACTTGCTGCATCCGCGCGCCCCAGCGCCCGTTATGCAGCGCCGGATTGGCCGAGCGAAATGCGACTAGATCTTTCAGCAACTCGCCGTAATCGCAGTTATCGCCCTGACTCCAGTCGATTGGATCGCGTTCGAAGAATTCGAGCCGTTTGGCGTTGCAGGCTTCCTGCCCGTTATGGATCAACGCAAGCCCTTCACCCATGAAGCTGAGCACCGTCATCGCTTCCAGCGCATCACCGTAATTCTCGTAGATCGTTCCTTCCCATGCATTGCTGTCATGGTTCTCAATATAGGTCATGCGCATTGCCTCGCGCGGCCACAGGCTTTCATTCTCTGCATAATAGCCGAATAAGCTGCTCGCGTTGCCTTTGCCCTGCGCTACGTTTTTCGAGGTGTTGTGCCAGTCCCATGCATAGGTCGCGTCGAAAGCAGCGCGGTGGTGCACCGTCTGCTGCACCTCTCCAAGCATGAAGACCGGGCGGATCGCGTCCATGCGGCCCCGGACCGTTTCCCAGAAGTCGATCGGAACATATCCGGCAACGTCGGCACGGTATCCGTCCACGCCGAATTCGCTGACCCAGTACTCCATCGCTCCGCCGACATGCTCGCGCACACCGGGCTTTGACCAGTCGAGATCAATGATGTCGGACCAGTCCCACCACGGCGTGGGCCGGAAATCCCCATCCCAAGTCTTTTCATACCAGTCGGGATGATCGGTCCGCAGCTGATTGTCCCAAGCCGTGTGGTTGGCAACAAGGTCCAGAATGACGCGAAAGCCCTGTTCATGGGCGGCGTCGATAAAGCTGCGCAGATCCTCCTCGGTGCCGAATTCCGGATTGACGGCGTAATAATCGCGCACTGAATAGGGGCTGCCGAGCGTGCCTTTACGGTTTTCCTCGCCAATCGGGTGGATCGGCATCAGCCACAGGATATCGACGCCCAGCTCCTTGAGTCTAGGCAACTCGCGCTCGGCGGCGGCGAAGGTGCCTTCGGGCGTAAAGTGGCGCGTGTTGATCTGGTAAAGGACGGCATCCCTTGCCCAGTCGGCATTCTCAAACTGAACGTAGGGTTTCGGTTCGTAGCTGGTCGAACTGGTCACAGCGCCATCGCAACCGGTCAGGGCCAAAACGCAACCAAGCGCCAATGTTGAAGCAAGAATCCGCATTTTCACGCCTCCGTTGGGTCGGCAGGCCGCCCTTGCAGCGCGCTCGCGCCATCGGTCACGAACAGGGTCGCAATCGAAGCAAGCAAAAAGGATGTTGCGCCGATCGCCATCGCGTAGATCGCCGCGCCTTCGAACAGCGCTGTGACGAGAAAGCCGAGCAGCGTTGCCGCAATCAGCTGCGGCACGACGATAAAGATATTAAAGATGCCCATATAGATGCCCATCTTCCTCGCAGGGACAGAACCGGCGAGGATAGCGTAAGGCAGTGAAACGATCGACGCCCAGGCAATGCCGAGCCCGATTTGCGAAACCCATAGCAGTGAGGGATCGCGGATCAGGATCATCATCCCAAAGCCAGCCGCACCGATGGCCATATTTAGACTGTGCAGTTTGATGCGATCGATTTTGGCAGCGATCACGACAAACATAAGCGCGGTCGCAGCCGCCAAGCCATTGCGGACCGAGCCCATCAGGCTCCACCAATCGGCCCCGTCCTGATACGCGGCAGTGGTCGTATCGGTCGCACCGAAATGGTATTCGGTCACACCAGGTGTGCCGTAGATCCACAGCGCGAACATGGCGAACCAGCTAAAGAACTGGACCACAGCCAACTGACGCATGGTCTTTGGCATGGCGAACAAATCGTTCACCACTTCCATAAATCCGTTTTCGTCCTTGCCGCTGTTGCGCAGCATGCCCGCGACGATCTGGATCACACCGAAGGCCGCGATCAGCCCGGCGAGAATGTAAAGCTCTTGCCCAATTTCGATATTGGTTGCGTCTGCTCTGCCGAAATACACCAACGCAGCGACCGCTGCGCCTGCAATCATCCAGCCCGCTCCGCCAGAAAAGAACTGGCCGGCCGCGCGTCGCACCGTTTCAGCCGCGCCATTCGCGATCCCCAATGCTTCATGGCGAGCCTTTTCGAACGCAACAATCTGTTCCGGACTGTATTCCTTGGTGCGAAACACGGTCCACATCACCGCCACAAGCAACGCCGCACCACCGATATAGAATGCCCATTGAACCGTTTCAGGGATCTCGCCCGCGGGTGCCGTGTTCGACAGCCCCATCCAGTTTGTCATCACCCATGGCAGCGCGCCCGCCACGACCGCACCGACACCAATGAAGAAGCTTTGCATGGCATAGCCGCGCGTTCGCTGCCGGTCGGGCAGATTATCACCCACGAATGCGCGGAACGGTTCCATCGTGATGTTGAGCGAGGCATCCATGATCCAGAGCATGCTGGCAGCGACCCAGAGCGTGGGTGAGTTAGGCATGATGAAGAGTGCCAGGCTGGCAAGGATCGCACCCACCAAAAAATACGGACGGCGGCGACCGAAACGGCCCCAGGTGTTGTCCGAAAGGTGTCCAATTATCGGCTGGACGATCAAACCAGTCATCGGCGCAGCGATCCAAAGAATAGCGAGCTCGTTTACCTCCGCGCCCAGCGTCTGGAAGATGCGGCTGACATTGCCATTCTGTAGCTCAAAACCGATCTGGATACCCAAGAAACCGAAGCTCATGTTCCAGATTTGCGCCGGGCTCATCGCCGGTTTTCTCATGACAAAGTCTCTCCCCTCGTCCAAACTGTTATCATGGCCCTTCGCCAACGGGGCGCATTAAATATGTCAGCTGGATCAACCCAAATTGCCGGATGATCGGCTTATCCGCTAGACAATCTGACCCAATTGCAAATTTTTGCAAGTTTTTCGCGAAAAACTCTGATGAAATTGCAACTTTATTTGCTCCTGAACTAGCAATATCCATATAACCATCTCAATTGACGAGATTTTTGTCAGTTCGCGAGTTCGAAACTAAAATTTGCGGAATTCCGCAAAAAATGGCATTCGATGGCTTGGGGAGTCTTGGACATGCGTGAATTTGCGATTCTGATTCTGGCTGCGCTGATGCCGCTTTCAGCCTGTTCTGCGGTGCCTGAGACCCAGGCTCAAGACCTTCGCGAGCGCCCGCCGCAAGATGAAGTGATCTATTTCGTTCTGCCGGACAGGTTCGCCAATGGTGATGTGTCTAACGACACCGGCGGTATCGAAGGTGATCGGCTCGTGCATGGGTACGATCCGACGCACAAAGGGTTCTACCATGGTGGAGATTTAAAAGGCCTCACCGAAAAGCTCGATTACATCGAAGGCATGGGCGTCACAGCGATCTGGTTTGCACCGATTTTCGAGAACAAGCCGGTTCAGGGCCCGGTTGGCGATGAAAGCGCCGGCTATCACGGTTATTGGGTAACGGACTTCACCAGCATTGATCCGCATTTCGGTACCAATGAAGAATTTAAGGATTTCGTCGAGGCCGCCCATGCGCGCGGGATGAAAGTCTACATGGACATCATCACCAATCACACGGCTGACGTGATCCAGTACTCGGACGGTGATTATTCCTATCGTAGCCTCGCCGACTACCCTTACTCGACACGCGGCGGGCCGGATGGCGAACCGATCAATAACGGATTCCTAGGTGACGACGTACAAACCGAAGAGAACTTCGCCAATCTGACGAGCCACGACTTTGCCTATCAAGCATATGTTCCCGAGGGGGAGAAGGATGTCAAAGTCCCATCCTGGCTCAACGATCCGATCTATTATCACAACCGCGGCAGCACGGCCTTTTCCGGCGAAAGCAGTCGCTTCGGTGATTTCGCCGGGCTGGACGATCTCTACACCGAGCATCCACGTGTGCTAGAAGGCATGATCGAGATTTACGCCAACTGGATTACGCGTTTCAGGATAGATGGCTTTCGCATCGACACTGCCAAGCATGTGAACCCGGAGTTCTGGCAGGCCTTTGTGCCTGCGATGCTCGAAACTGCAGAGGCTGAGGGCATTCCTAACTTTTACATCTTCGGCGAAGTCTACTCGGACAGTCCAAACAGCGGTTACCTCGCCCAGTTCACGCGGCGTGACAGCTTTCCGGCGACTCTGGATTTCGCATTTCAATCCGCTGTACGTGAGGTATTAGGTCGTAATTCACCGCCGTCGGTTCTGGTCGACATGTTCGATGGAGACGTGAACTACGAAGGTGGCGAACTGGCTGCGATGACCATGCCGACGTTTTTGGGCAACCACGACATGGGGCGTTTCTCAACGCTGGTGAAGGCCGATAATCCCGGCATTTCGCAAGACGAGCTTCTCGCTCGCGTTAAGCTTGGCCATGCGATGCTTATGACACTGCGTGGCGCGCCAGTGCTCTATTATGGTGGCGAGCAGGGCTTTGTCGGAGACGGTTGGGATCAGGACGCGCGCGAAAACATGTTCCCCAGCCAAACCGATAGCTACAATGACAATGATCTGATTGGAACGGATGCGACCACTGCAGGCGAGAACTTCGATACTGAGCATCCGCTTTACACATTGATCGCGGGTCTATCCGAAGTGCGCGCGGCCCATCCGGCATTGCGCAGCGGCAAACAGATTGTACGCAGCTATGATGACGTGGCGCCGGGCTTGGTCAGTTTCGCGCGCTTCGATCCAGAAACCGCAGCCGAATATCTGCTCGCCTTCAATACATCTACGGAAGCGCAGAACGTGAATTCGGCGATTGGCTATGGTGTCGACGCTTTGGAAACACTGAGCGGCAATTGCCCAACAGCGGTGTCTGCACCGGGCAGCGTGGCGCTTGAGCTCGCGCCTTTCGGTTGGTGCATTGCAAAAGCTTCGGAGGCTGCTGAGTGAACCGTTTTCAAGTCTTGACCGGTGCCGAGGCAGGTGTGGACACGTCAGAATGGTGGCGCGGTGCGGTGATCTACCAAATCTATCCGCGCAGTTTCCGCGATACGAACAACGATGGAATTGGCGACCTTCGCGGTATCGTAGAAGGCTTGGACTATATCGCTTCGCTGGGCGTGGACGGTATATGGATTTCGCCCTTCTTCACTTCGCCAATGAAGGATTTCGGATATGATGTCGCCGATTATTGCGGCATTGATCCGAGCTACGGTTCATTCGAAGACTTCGATGCGATCATCGCAAAAGCGCATGATCTGGGCCTGAAAGTCATCATCGATCAGGTCTATTCGCATACATCGGATCAGCATGCATGGTTTCAGGAAAGTCGCCAAAATCGCACCAATCCTAAGGCCGACTGGTATGTCTGGGCCGATGCCAAGCCGGACGGCTCTCCTCCATCAAATTGGCAATCCGTTTTTGGTGGATCGGCGTGGCAATGGGATGGACCACGCAAGCAATACTATCTGCACAATTTCCTGACGAGCCAGCCTGACCTCAACGTGCACAACGGAGAGGTGCAAGATGCGCTGCTCGATGTGGCGCGCTTCTGGCTTGATCGTGGAGTTGATGGCTTCCGCTTGGATGCTCTCAATTTTTCAATGCATGACACTGAGTTGCGCGACAACCCGCCCTCGGGCAAGCCGATCGAGCAAGTCACACGCCCGTTCGACATGCAGATCAGGCAGTTCAACCAGTCCCACCCAGACATACCGGGATTCATTGAGCGTATTCGCGCGACAATTGATGAGTATCCGGACCGGTTTACAGTGGCCGAAGTCGGCGGCCCCGAACCGCTTGAAGAAATGAAGGCGTTTACGGCTGACGGAAAGCGACTGGATTCCGCATATAATTTCGACTTCCTCTATGCAGAGCATCTGACAGCGGATGTCGTACGCAAAACCCTGTCACAATGGGACGGTGGTCCCGGCGAAGGCTGGCCTAGCTGGGCGTTCTCGAACCATGACGCACCGCGGGCCATAACGCGATGGACCAACGGCCAGGATGTCGAACAAATTGCGCGGCTCAATATGCTGCTGCTGTGCTCGCTGCGCGGCAACCCGATTATCTACCAAGGCGAAGAACTTGGCCTGCCACAGGGTCACGTCGCTTTCGAAGATCTGCTCGACCCCGAAGCAATCGCAAACTGGCCGCATACGCTGGGCCGAGATGGCGCTCGCACACCGGTGCCGTGGACGTCGGGCACACCACATGCCGGTTTCTCAAACGCCAACGCCACATGGCTCAAGCTTGATCCGGCGCATGACGCCTATTCGATCAGCAATCAGGTCAAAGATCCGGCTTCGATGGTGACCTACACGCGCAAACTTCTAGCCGTCCGCGCCGCGCAGCCTGCATTGATCGATGGCGCTTCGCAAATGCTCAAATCGCCTGATGGTGTAGTTGCTTTTCTGCGCAAACACTCGGCTGGCGATGTGCTTTGCGCGTTCAACTTGTCAGACGAAGCGGTGGAATGGAACCCACCGGTTGATTGCCTTGGCAAAGCCACTATCGCTACTGAACAGAGCGTAGAGAAAGGGGAACACATCGCCTCGACCATGCCCCGCCGCTCAGGATATTGGGCGGCATGTGGCGGGGTATGCGATCCCGGTGAATTGAAAGCGAGTTGATGGACGCAAATGAACGAACTTCACGCAAAAGCGCGCGGCTGGAAGATATTGCCCGCGAAGCAGGCGTGTCGATCTCCACCGTATCGCGTGCACTCAATGACAGTCCGGCAGTAAAGCGGCGCACCAAGCAGGAAATCTGGAAGATCGCGCGCGAGCACGATTACGACTTCCGGAGCACTATGCCCAATGGTCCCATTGGCGCAGAGGCGACTATCGCGGTGGTGGTTCCCGCTCCGCAAGCGCGCGAGACGCGCGTGGCCGACCCGTTTTTCCTCGAGCTTCTGGCTGGCATTGCCGAGGCTGCGCGTGACCGGAATGCGGACCTCGTCATCAGTCATATCAGCCCGCGAACGAGCGAAGACATTGAATTCGCGATGACCACCAGCCGGGCAACAGGCGTGATCTTCATAGGGCAAAGCTCACTACACAGCGCATTCAACGATCTGGCTGATCGCGAAAATCGCTTTGTCGTTTGGGGTGCCGAATTTGCAGACGCACACTATTGCTCGATAGGATCTGACAATGTCGCAGGCGGACGGCGCGCAACGGCGCATCTCGCGCGATTGGGTCGCGAACGTATCCTGTTCCTTGGCGATATCGAGGCACCTGAAATGGAGCAGCGGCATCGTGGATATCGCCGCGCTTTGGAGGCAGCGAATATCGACCTCAGAGACGAGCTTGTGGTTTCCGCCCAGTTCGATGTGCATTCAGGAGAAGCAGCCACCCAGTCTGCTATTGATCGAGGGGTCAAGTTCGACGCCATATTCGCTGCTAGTGACTTGATCGCAATTGGGGCAATCCGTGCGTTGACCCGCGCGGGACGCTCAGTGCCAGACGATGTGTCGGTCGTTGGCTATGATAATATTGCAGCCGCGCGTCTTGTCACACCTCGTCTGACGACAATTGATCAGGATGCAAACCTTGCGGGCCGCATGCTTGTATCGAAGCTGATCGATGCTCATGGAGGCAAAGCTACATCAGACAGACTTGAGACCAGTCTCCTTATTCGCGACAGTTGCGGCGGGTAGACCGGAAGCTAGACTTGACCCCGTGACTTCGATTTACTCGCCTTTGAAAAAGATTGTAATTGTCGGCGGCGGAAGCGCGGGCTGGATGACTGCGGCAGCTTTGGCAGACACACTGGGTTCACAGTGTAGAATAACGCTCATCGAATCCGAGATGATCGGAACGGTTGGCGTTGGCGAAGCGACCATCCCGCCTATCCGGCATTTCAACCAGCGCCTTGGCATAGACGAAGCGACCTTCGTCAAGGAAACCGCCGGCTCATATAAGCTCGGCATCCAGTTCGTCGATTGGACGCGGCTTGGCCACAGCTACTTCCATCCCTTCGGCCAGTACGGAGCGGAGTTCGACAAGGTACCATTCTACCATTTCTGGATGCGCGAGAGCCTGGCCGGACGCGTGGACGGGCCGATTGATGAGTTCTCCATGTGCTGGGTGATGGCGAAAGCAGGCAAGTTCACGCATCCGTTGCCGGACCGCCGGCAAATCCAGTCAACATTCGACTATGCTTATCACTTCGATGCGACGCTTTATGCGACATTCCTTCGCAGATATGCCGAAGCAAGAGGCGTGCGGCGGGTTGAAGGACGCGTGACGAACGTTTCTCTGCGGGGGGAGGATGGCTTTATCGAGAGCGTGACGCTCGAGAGCGGTAAAGTTCTGGACGGCGAGTTCTTCATCGATTGCAGCGGTTTTCGCGGCATCCTTATCGAAGACGCACTCCAAGCGGGCTATGACAATTGGCAGCACTGGCTACCTTGTGACCGCGCTGTGGCTGTGCCCTGTTCGAAAGGTCAGGAGATCACCCCATTCACGCGCTCTACAGCCAAGTCGGCTGGTTGGCAGTGGCGCATTCCGCTTCAGCATCGCACCGGCAATGGCTACGTTCATTGCAGCGAGTATGTCAGCGAAGACGACGCCACCAATGAGCTAATGTCGTCGCTTGACGGTGAAGCTCTTGCCGACCCGCGCATACTGCGTTTCGTGACGGGCAAGCGCCGCAAGTTCTGGGACAAGAACTGCGTCGCAATCGGGCTGTCAGCTGGCTTCATGGAGCCGCTGGAATCGACCAGCCTGCACCTCATCCAGTACGGCATCCTGCGACTGCTCGCGCTTTTCCCGGACACTGAGATGTCAGAGCTTCTCGCGCATGAATATAACGAGCAAACCACTACGGAATATGAGCGGATCAGAGACTTTCTGATTCTGCACTACAAGGCCACCGAGCGCGATGATTCCGAACTTTGGCGGTACTGTTCTGCGATGGATATACCGGACAGCCTTCAATACAAGATCGATCACTTCCGCAGTCACGGGATGATCGTCTCGGACGAACGCGAGTTGTTCAAGAATCCCAGCTGGATCGCGGTCTACTTGGGCCAGGGCATTGTTCCGGAGCGGGCTCCTGCGGTTGCAAGCATGCGCGATACTGTGCCTGTGACGGACAGGCTAGCGGCGATATCGCAAGCCATGGATGCCGCAGTCGCCGAGATGCCAGCCCATGCGGAATTCCTCGCGCGTCACTGCGCCAGCCCCCACGCCTAAGAAACCTTTCACGCAATAAAAAGGGCCCGCCATCCCAGAATGGCGAGCCCTCTTTGCGACCCTGGGAGGAGAGTCTAATTTGTGATCAGAATTCCTTCTTGATCGTGAAGTTGAATGTCCGGCCATAGAGCTCGTGGCGGCTAGCGAAGTTGCCAACTTGATTGCCAGAACCGTCGAACAGATCGTTCTGCGTTACAAATGGCTCGTTAGTCAGGTTGAAGACTTCGAACTGGATGCCAAAGCCATCCAGGAGGTCGTCGCGATCCTCGAAAGTATAGCCGATTTGTGCATCGAGGATGGTTTCACTACGTGCATCGGCACCGCTCAGGCTGCCATCGAAGTTCTGAACTTCTGACAGGAAGCCACTGCGGTGACGCGCGCTGAGCTTAGTCTGGAACCCATCCTTCTCGTAGAAGATGTCACCTGACCATACGTTCTCAGAGTAACCTGGGATCGGCAGGGCATCGGCATTCTGGTCTTCGACCTCCGCATCAGCGTAGGTGTAGCTAAAGCTACCGCCAAAACCGTCGAGACCTTCAGCCAAGTCGATGAAGTCGACCCGCAGCGTGGCTTCGATTCCGGTGATCTTGCCATCCGCAAAGTTCACCGGTCCGCTAAATGCACCAGTTGCAAGTTCAGGCGCATTCGTCAGGATCGAACCGAAGCCAGCGTTGATAATCTGCTGCTCGAGATCAATTGTCTGGTTGAAATCAATCACCCAATTCGAAAGGTCCTTGTGGAACAAAGCCACCGCCAGCGCTGTACCGCGCGAGAAATACTTCTCGAATGAGATATCGTATGAAGTTGATTCATACGGGCGCAGTGCAGGGTTACCACCGCTCAGGTTGAAGCAAACAAGCGAAGGCGGATTGAAGCCGATCACTGTGTCTGGGACTTGGTCACCATCGGTGTCCGTACAACTCAGAGGGTTGGCATTGATATTTTGGTTCGCAGCTAGCTGATCAAGACGCGCGCGCGTGATCGACTGGGCGAACGCCACTTTGACGAAGGTGTCGTCCGCCACTTCGAAAGAGAGGTTCGCGCTTGGCAGCCAGTTGTTATACTTTTCAGTGATATCGTTCGTGAGGCCACCGCCGATCGTACCGACCGAACCCTGTTCTGTGCGAACATACTTCAGACCAACATTGCCGCGTAGCGGAACCGAGCCGAGCATCGCATCGATATCAGCGATCGCGTAGATGTTGTGAACCTTTTCGTCGACATTCCATTCGGTGTCGAATGTGGCTTTCTCAAACACGTAGGTGCCATCAGCAAAGAAGTTCGATGGATCATAGGCAATGATATCCATGCCTAAGCCTCCAGTGTCTGTCGAACCAATGATTGCATCAGCCGGAATTGCTAGGGCACCGTTTACGAACGCGCTCGAGGCCCGAATAAATCCTTCGTTGGAATCAAAGGTTTTAGCGCGGTCAGTGTAGAGCCAGCCAACAGCGACACTCTTCAGAAAGCCATTGTCTAGCTCGTATCCAAGTTCAGCGCGGAGCTGACTCAACTCGTCTTCGATGATCGGTTCTTTGATGAAGCCAACCTGACCCCAGCCACCGGGATCAGTGAGAAGCACCGTGCCAGGATCTGTGTAGTCAAGCTGCGAATCAATGCTGTAACGGCCGCTCTCAGGGAAAGTGAACGTGAGCGTGTCCTGCGCACCGCCACGAGCAAAGCCTGTACCAGCGTAAGACTCATAGTCGATGTCGTTCCGGTCAAGAGTCGAATAGCCGTAGTCGAGCTCAATGCTAAGGCGATCGGTGAAATTGTACTTCAGGTTCGCGCCTGCAGCGAAAATTTCAGCTTCATTGCCTTCTGTATCGGTGCGAAGAATTGGAACGACGGCAGAATAGGTAGCCGTGTCTGCAAATGGCCCGCTGCCCTGTGCACCATCGAAACTCGCGCCACTCCAAGAAGCGATTGGCGTTTCTGTACCGCGGAAAATGCCTGAGTCGGTTGTGTCGGTGTAGAACGCATCCAGAGTAAGCTGGAAGTTGTCGGCGGGTTCAAACTGCAAAGCACCTGCCACCGAAGTGCGTTCAAACTCACGGCTCACCACGCCCTGTCGAGGGTTGTCAGACGGATAGATGAGGCCGCTGGCGTCGCGCGATACCTGGAATTGGTTCGTCTTCAGCTCGCGCGATAAAAAGTGTGTCGGATTCGACTGGTGCGTAACACCCAAAGACCAACCGACAGTACCGTCCTCGTTCTGCCCAATATACGACCCGAACAAGCGGTAGCCTTGATCACTAAAGTCAGGGTTCAGTTCACCTGCGTCAGCCACAACATAGCGGGCAGACAGGTTGATCTTGGTCTCGGTGAAGTCGAGCGGACGGATCGTGCGAAGGTCGACTGAGCCAGCGATACCATTCGCTGCCAGGCGTGCATCCGGTGTCTTGTAAACGACACCCTGAGCAACCAATTCTGACGGGAACTGATCGAACTCAATGCCGCGGTTATTGCCAGCTGAAACCACTTCACGCCCGTTAAGAAGTGCGAGCGAGAAGTCAGGTCCAAGGCCGCGGATCGAAATCTGCTGCGAGCGGCCGCGCACACGCTGCGCGGTAACGCCGGGCAAACGGGCGAGCGCATCTGCAATGGACAGATCGGGCAGCTTACCAATGTCTTCCGCAGAAATAACTTCGACGATGCCTGGCGCTTCACGCTTGGCATTAAGTGATGATTCAATCGCCGCACGGATCCCCGTAACAACAATTGTATTCTCTTCAGCACTCTCACTGTCCTGGTCAGTGCCAGTGTCCTGAGCGAAAGCAGGCGACGTAGCCATCATAGCCAATCCAGTTGCCGCACCGCAAAGTAGACGTGAGTGTGTGGAGTAACGACCGAGTCCCATAAATATCTCCCCCAAATTCGTTTCAAACTTCCACGTTTGCAGTTTTTTTCATAGCGAATGCAAGCCACCGCGTAAATCTCTAATCGCACTGCCCGCCAATTACGCGATAGATTAGATATATCTTATTGTTTTTTTATATTTTTAATCGCGCGCACCCTGTGGAAATAGCTCGGTCACGCGCGCCACTTTCTCAAAATGTTGTTTTTCGGTCACGCTTTTGAGTGGTGAAGCCCTTCCTGGGCTGACACGACAACGCTGAATCGTGCGCTGAACACGTTCCGATTATAACTCTAATATACTGTTTTATAACATGTTTAGTGATTCTATTTGGCTCAATCAGCCGACGCTGTTACGATCGTCGAGCGTTAGAAGATCAGGTCAAGCCAAGTCACAACCCATGCCCGAATGGACAATTGCAGAAGCGAATGCGCAGATCAGCCATTTTTCGGCTGAAAAGCATATACTTGCAACAATTCCAGGGCTGCTAGCTAACGCGGAAATGGCAATTGAAAGCGCATTTTTGCAAAAATTTGCAAAAATCACTCCGCAGTATCCCGGCGTCCGTGCGCGACTTGACGAATCGGCGTCGCAATCACTCGCGCAACAGCTTTCTCCAATGCTCAGCGATACCTTTGATGCGCCTGAGGGCACTTGGTCGTTGGTGGCTTGGTACTCGCTGGTAACCAGTGCGCCCCAGCAGTTGCTGCCAATCCAGCGCCTCCCGCATGTTGACGGTACTGACCCGAACCAGATTGCGATGATGCTCTACCTTCATGAAACCGAGCATGGCGGAACGGCATTCTTCCGGCACAAGTCTACCGGCCTTGAGGCGTTGACCGAAAATGACTTCCCGCGATACCGCCATGCGCTGCAGAAAGAGGTAGCCGAGACCGGCATGCCCCCTGCACGCTATGTGACGGATGGCGCGCCTCTGTTCGAAGTTACCCATCGCGTGTCGGGTAATTTCAACGAGGCGGTATTCTATCGCGGCAATATCCTGCATAGCGGTGTGATAGACAATGACGCGCCACTCTCACCTGACCCACGCAAAGGACGCCTGACCATCAACGCTTTTCTAAGGCCGCCGCAATGAGCGAAACGGGAATTCGCAGACTTGTGATCGTGGGCGGCGGAACCGCCGGCTGGATCGCCGCTGCATCGTTCGCGCGGCTGCTTGGAAGCAGGCTTTCGATAGATCTCGTAGAGTCCGACGCTATTGGGACGGTTGGCGTTGGTGAAGCGACGATCCCGCAAATCATCCGCCTCAACACCATCCTTGGCTTTGACGAGAACGACTTCCTCAAGCACACTTATGGCACGTTCAAGCTTGGCATCGAATTCGTAAACTGGGGCAAGCTGGGCGAAAGCTATCTGCACACATTTGGAGACGCCGGGCTCAACCTCGCCAGTGTGCATTTCCATCACTATTGGCGGCGGCACACGCAAACGGGCAGCGACAAAGACCTGTGGCACTATTCCTTGCATAAGATAGCCGCTGACCAACGCCGCTTCGCCAAACTCGATCGTGTTGGCAATACCGCGATGACCGGCCTCGCTTACGCATATCACTTTGATGCCAGCCTCTACGCCGCCTATCTGCGCAAGTACGCCGAAGCCCGCGGCGTCACGCGAACTGAAGGCATTGTCGAAAGCATTGCTCGCGACAGCGAGAGTGGTGACATTAAGTCGATAACGCTCGGTAATGGAACAAGAGTCGAAGGTGACTTCTTTGTCGACTGCACTGGTTTTCGATCGATCCTGTTGGGGCGAGAGCTGGGCATTGAATATGACGACTGGTCGCGCTGGCTGCCGTGCAATCGCGCCATGGCAGTACCCAGCGAGCGATTGCCGGACCTGCCGCCCTTCACTCGCGCCACCGCGCATAGCGCTGGGTGGCAGTGGCGCATCCCGCTTCAGCACCGAACAGGCAATGGCCACGTCTACTGCAGCGATTTCATCGAAGACGACGAGGCGGCAAAAGTCCTGCTAGACAATCTCGACACAAAAGCACTTGATGAGCCGCGCCCGATCCGTTTCACGACAGGCCGCCGCCAACAATTCTGGGCCAAGAACTGCGTTGCCATTGGGCTTTCCAGCGGTTTCTTAGAGCCGCTGGAATCAACCAGTATCCATCTTATTCAATCAAACATCAGCCGCCTGATCGAGCTCTTTCCTCGAGAAGGTATTAACGCGGCTGACCGCGATGAATACAATCGCCGCACGATCGCAGAGTTCGAGCAAATACGAGATTTTCTAATATTGCATTACCATCAAACCAGCCGCGAAGATTCTGAATTCTGGCGATATTGTAAGCATATGTCCGTTCCGGACACATTGACACACAAGCAGGAGTTGTTTGCCGCATCAGGTCGGATAGGGCGAGATGTTGATGACCTGTTTCGTGATGCAAGCTGGGTTCAAGTTATGCTGGGTCAAGGCATCATCCCAGCAGATTATAGCCCTATGGCAGACCAACTCGACGACGCGCAGCTCAGCCAATTCATGGGCGACGTGCGCCAATTGATCGAAAGGTCCGTTGATAACCTACCCAAGCACGCGGATTATGTGGCGATGCACTGTTCAGCCGAATGACAAGCAATGGAGTTTCTTTCCATTGGCCTGCTCTGGCAACTTCTTCATCTTCAACCTCCTCAACGCACAACAAAAAACCCGTCGCCGCTGATGCAAAGACGGGTCTGCTGCTGGAAGCGAAGGCAGGACCCAAACGCGCATCAGCGCCTATAGGTCGACCTTGCCTCCTTGCGTCGCGGCGATCCTTTGCCGGATCGCTACTTGGTCGGAAAATGTGAGAGCCTTAAATCACAAGTCAAAAAATCGCGCCAGAGGGTAAATGGAAAAAAGTTTGGACGGGTGGTTTGCCGCGCATTCCAGATCCCGAAGTACCGATAGAAAGGCACCGTCGGATAAAGATGGTTGTCTAAATCGCTTTCAAAAAAAGCTACTGGTCTATTGCGGTTCGTCTGTCGTGGCCGACTGCATCATAAAGCCACCATCGTCATAGAACTGAAACTTCACGTATTTCCCGTCTTCGATTGTGGCAACATGAATCGAATCACTCTCCTCCCCTCCGGCAAAAATCTTGGTAGTGATAAAAACAGTATTCCCACTCGATTTGTAGTCTACGTCCGTGACTCGAAAATCAGGCCATAACTGCAGGATTGGAGCGAAGACATTATCCATCACTTCCTGCGGGCCGTAATAAGTCCCCGCATAGGGAAGGCTTTTCGGAGCAATCCACTCCACATCGCTTGATTGCGTTTCAGCCCATGCCTCCATGTCTCCCTGCTGGAATGCGGCATATCCAGCTCGCGCAGCTTCTATAATCTCGGCATCATCAGTAGTCTGCTGACATGCAGTGATGCTTAATGTGACTAAGCCAAGCGCGACGACTTTCAGTTTCTTAAGCATTATTATCCCCTGACTAACTGAATTTTTTGAAGGACTTACCATCGTAATCGTAATTTACCCATCAGTAGATGTAGCAAGCTATGGATTAGATAGTTATGATTATTTTGAGTTTTTTAACCTCAACATTGTCTTTTTCAGGATCACGGAACCCTAGCAACGGCTGCTACCGGCCTCCTCCCTCCCAAGATAGAGAACTAGCCGTCTGGAGTGATCTCTTTTAAGAGGGATCGGATCAACCATAGGCTAGAGAGGTCGCTATGTCTTCAACTCAAATTAACGTTTTCTACGAGCTTCAAGTGGCAGACGGAAAATCAGAAGAATTGCGGGACATTGCAAAGCAGATGGTGGACCGTAACCAGAAGGAAGAGCCGCAGACTCTCGTATACAACATTTACCTTAGCGAAGATGAAAAGCTGCTGACCTACTGGGAAACCCACGCCGATAGCAAAGCGATGCTTTTTCATGCCGATCGCTTTGCGACTGGAGAATTCATCTCTGAGGTGGTGAGCCGAACAAAGGGAGCTCGCCTATGTTTATACGGAGATGCTTCACCAGAACTGCGTCAATGGGCAACGGATAATGGATTCGAGGTTGAGTATTCGGATTACCTAGCTGGCTTCGTTCGATAGAAAGAGTTTCAAGACCGAGACGAGGGGAGAGTTGGAGAGGGCCCATAGCCACCAGAGGACAGGCCCTAAATGGGTGGGGATCTTGATGTGCGAAGTAGATGGTAGTTGTTCGGCTCGCTACCCACGCTTCTTTTAGGGAACGGTTTTGGTAACCGGCGCCCATTTCGCCGAAAATACCATATAAAACAATAAGAAATGGCGGAGACGGTGGGATTCGAACCCACGATACGGGGTTACCGTATACACACTTTCCAGGCGTGCGCCTTCGACCACTCGGCCACGTCTCCGCGTTCCCATTTGCGCTACCACTTAGTTACTTGAGTGCGAGGGTCGCCTTGCGGTGACCTCGGGCTCAAGTACCGCAAAGCGCGGCAGGCACAACAAGAAGCGCGCGCTCTAGCTTTGAAACGATTGCTTCGCAAGGCGCGAGATGGCAGGTCTGAAAACATGAAGAAAATCATGAATTGCCCGGTGGCCGCATTTATCGCCACGTTCACCCTTTCCGCGATTGTTCTTGCAGAGGAGGAGCCGAAGGAGGCTCTGTCGCCCAATAAGATCGTCGAAGAAGCTTCGGTGGAGGAGTGGGTGGCCATCCCGACAGAAGATCTGCTGGTCATGCGACTGGCGCCCGATGCCGAGGGCAATCCGCGCGAAGTCATTATCCAGCTGATGCCCGCACCATTCAGCCAGGGTTGGGTGCACAATATCAAGCTGCTTGCGCGGGAGGGGTGGTACGACGGGATCAGCGTCAACCGTGTGCAGGACAATTACGTCGTGCAATGGGGCGATCCCAATTACGACAATCCAGAAAGCGACGGAGAGAAAAAAACACTGCCCGATGGGCTGAAGGTGATGGGGGAGGATGAGTATACGAACGATGAGCCACTCAAAAACCTGTTAACTACAACTTTAACGATCGACCAAGAGTGGTGGCATAAAGACTCATACGGCAAATCTTCCGGACACTTCAGAGGTTGGCAGCTCGGGTATTCGGACACGCAATGGTGGCCCGTCCATTGCTACGGCATGGTCGGCGTGGGGCGTAACCTATCGCCGGACACCGGCAGCGGCGCAGAACTCTACACCGTGATCGGCCATGCTCCGCGGCACCTTGATCGCAATATCGCGCTGGTCGGCCGGGTGATCGAAGGGATAGAGTATCTGTCCAGCCTGCCCCGCGGCAAGGGTGAGCTGGGCTTCTATGCTGAGGACGAGTTCGACAAGCGCACCCCGATCCTGTCGATCGATGTGGCGGCGGATCTTCTCGAATCTGAAACCGCACCCGCAGGACTGACGTACGACTACGAATACCTCTCCACCGAGAGCGAGACCTTCGCCAAATATGCCGAAGCACGTGCCAACCGCCGCGATCCGTTCTTCATTTTACCGGCAGGCGGCGCGGATATCTGCAACATCCCGGTTCCTGTTCGCCCAGCGCCCAATGGCTGAAACGATGAAAGTGAACGCGTCCCTGAAATGCTGGCGCGGCGAAAAGGCAGTTTATCATCTCGTCTCGATCACGGGCGAGGATGCCGAGCACATTGCTGCGCACGCTTTGATGCAACGGCTGGAGTACGGCACACGGCGTGGGTTCGGCTCTGTTAAAGTCATGGCGCGGATCGGTGATACGGTTTGGAAGAGCTCGGTTTTTCCGCAAGAGAAGTCCACCGAGTGGATTTTGCTGGTCAGCAAGAAAGTGATGCGCGCTGAAGACCTGGCCGAGGGCGATGCGATCGAGCTGAAATTGGAGCTGCTCTAGATCCGCTCCGCCTGCGCGACCGAATCGCTCGCGCGCAAAGCACTGAGAATACGCGTCAAATGCGCCAGATCCTGCACCTCGCTGTCGATCTCATACGTGGTGAACGGGTGATCGGTCTCAACCTGCTCCAGCATTTTCACATTCACGTGGTTCTGCGCAAATATGCCCGCCATCTCCGCCAGCGTGCCCGGCCTGTCATACAGCGTTACGCGCAAGCGGCCCACGGCGCCTTGCGAGCGCGACCCCCAGGATAGGTCGAGCCAGTCGGAATCCTCGCCGTTCGCCAATTCAAAGCAGCCAATGGCGTGCACTTCCACCGCTTCGCCTTTCTTGCGCAAGCCCACGATCCTGTCCCCCGGCAAAGGGTGGCAGCAATCGGCCAATTGGAACCCCACACCAGGCGTAAGGCCGCGAATGGAGATCGCGTGCTCGCGGCGGGTCCAGTCGTCATCTTCGTCGATATCCGCCGTGCATCCGGGAACCAGCGCTTCCATCACTTCGCGATCGGACAGCTTGGCCGCGCCGATGGCGAACATCATGTCCTCCTCATCCATCAGTTCGAGCCGTTCGACCGCCAGTTTTCGCGCCTTCTTGCCGATACGCGCGGGCATTTTCGTTGCGATCTCGTCGAACAGTTTCGCGCCAATCTCTGCGATCTCGGCGCGCTCTTTCAGTCGCACGGCGCGGCGAATGGCGGCGCGCGCCTTGCCGGTGACGACAAAGCCCAGCCAGGACAATTGCGGCTCGGCTTCCTTGCCTTTGATGATCTCAACCACGTCGCCGTTTTGCAGCTGTGTGCGCAGCGGCATATGGCGGCCGTTGATCTTTGCGCCAACCGCTTGCGCACCCAGATCGGTATGCACGGCAAAGGCGAAATCGATTGGCGAGGCACCCTTGGGTAGCTGGAACAGCCCGCCCTTGGGTGTGAAGGCAAAGATGCGGTCCTGATAGATCGCCATGCGCGTATGCTCGAGCAGCTCGTCCGCATCGTGGCTCGCATCGACGATTTCGATCAGGTCGCGCAGCCAGCTAACCTGTCCGTCGGCCTTGTCGTGTTGCTTGTATGCCCAATGCGCGGCCAGCCCGAACTCGTTGCGGCTGTGCATCTCGCGCGTGCGGATCTGCACCTCTACGCGCATCGAGTTTTCATACATCAACGAGGTGTGCAGCGACATGTAACTGTTTGATTTGGGCGTCGAGATGTAATCCTTGAACTTGCCGGGCAGAAATTGCCACGTGGTGTGCAGCACACCCAAAGCGGCGTAGCAATCGGCTTCATTGTTGCAGATGACACGGAAGGCCATGATGTCTGTGACCTGTTCGAACGACACATGCCGCTCGGCCATCTTTTTCCAGATCGAATAGGGATGCTTTTCCCGGCCCGATATTTCGACAGCAAGCCCGGCTTCGGCCAGCCTTTGCTTGATCTTGAGCGCAATCGCATCGACCTGTCCGCCATCCTTGCTGCGCAATTTTGCAAGCTTGTCTGTGATGGTCTTGTAAGCTTCAGGCTCGAGCTGCTCGAAGGCAAGCAGCTGCATCTCGCGCATATATTCATACATGCCCACACGCTCTGCCAGCGGGGCGTAGATATCCATCGTCTCACGCGCGATCCGCTGGCGTTTTTCAGGGCTTTTGATGAAATGCAGCGTGCGCATGTTGTGCAACCGGTCTGCCAGCTTGACGAGCAGGACGCGGATGTCCTCTGACATGGCGAGCAGGAACTTGCGCAGGTTTTCTGCCGCACGCTCATTCTCCGGCATCTGCTCGATCTTGGACAGCTTGGTCACACCATCGACCAGCCGCGCTACGTCAGTCCCGAAATTGGCTTCGATATCATCGATTGTGGCGAACGTGTCTTCAACCGTGTCATGCAGCAGCGCGGTGATGATGGTCTGCTGATCAAGTTTCAGGTCAGTCATCAAGCCAGCGACTTCGACCGGATGGCTGAAATAGGGGTCACCGCTGGCGCGCTTCTGGATGCCATGCTTCTGCACGGTGTAGACATACGCGCGGTTGAGCGCCGCTTCATCGGCGTCAGGGTCATAATCCAGGACCCGCTCAACAAGTTCGTACTGGCGTAGCATTGCGCCCATAGATGTGCGGTGCAGCGCGACTTATTGCAATGCAAAATATCGCTGGCGCTGAAACGAAAACTCAATCTGGACTTTTACAGTCATACAGATAATGTGAACGTTACCAATTTGTGGAGAGGGTGAGATATGCCGCTGAAATCAGGATTGATCGCTGCAACCTTGGGGGGAGCACTGGCTCTGGGGATTATTGCCAGCCCGCTGTCCGCTCAGGACGAAGCCGCGGGTACCGCGCAATCTCAGCGAACTCTTCTCATGTCTGATGAATTCAACGGCGAAGCGCTCGACCGAGAATTGTGGACTGTGGTCGGCCCTGAAGTCTGGTTCAACAACGAACAGCAAGTTTACATCGATGACCCTGCAATATTGAGTATTGTTAACGGCATTGCAGGAGCAGATGACGGCGCCTTGATGCTACGCCCGCTGTTTCAACCGGGCATCGATCCCAACACTGAACGCAAAGCGGACTTCGTTTCCGCGCGGATCCACAGCAAGGGCAAGTTCGACTTCACCCATGGCCGCGCAGAAGCGCGCATCAAGCTACCGGACGCCGAAGGTGTTTGGCCGGCATGGTGGCTGCTGGGTAATGGCCAATGGCCCGCCACCGGCGAGATCGACATCATGGAATATGTCGGGGAGAAGGACTGGATCGGCGTAGCCATGCACGGGACTAATTACTCTGGTGAGACGCCGTTTGTGAACAAGTCCTATTTTCCTGAAGGAACCGATGCGACCGACTGGCACACCTATGCCGTCGAATGGACGGACGACGTGATCACTTTCGAAATTGATGGAAAGCTGATCTATCGGGCAACACGTTCAATGGTCGATTACTATGGCAAATGGCGCTTCGACACGCCGCAGCACTTGATCCTGAACTTTGCGGTTGGCGGTACTTACCCGCTCAAAACCAACGGGGTGACCGAACCATATGTGGGCGTGCCAGCAGAAACGGTCAAGAAGATCAAGACGGGCGAGATCGCTATGCTGGTCGACTGGGTCCGCGTCTATGCGCCCGAAGGAACCGCTGAAGCGGAGAAGTAGTCAACTCCACACCGCTTCAGGTGGCAAGCTCATCAGGATCGCATCGATATTGCCGCCGGTTTTCAGACCAAACAGTGTGCCCCGGTCATAGACCAGGTTAAACTCGGCATAGCGACCGCGCCATGCAAGCTGCGTCTGCTTGTCATCCGAAGTAAAACCGCTGCCCATCCGGCGGCGAACCAGCTGCGGAAAGATATCGAGAAACGTTTTGCCGACATCCTGCGTAAATGCCAAATGGCGTGCAAAACCCGCATCGTCCTCGCATTCAAGATGATCGTAAAAGATGCCTCCTACCCCGCGATGCACGCCGCGATGCGGGATATAGAAATACTCGTCCGCCCATTTATTGAACCGCTCGTAATAGGTCGGGTTATGCGCCATGCAGGCCGCGCGGAAACGCGCGTGAAAGTCTGACGTATCTTCCTCATAAGGGATCGGCGGGTTCAAATCCGCTCCACCACCGAACCAGGCCGACTGGGTCGTCAGGAAGCGCGTGTTCATATGTACCGCTGGCACATGCGGGTTCGCCATATGCGCAACCAGGCTGATCCCTGTTGCGGTAAAGCCGGGGTTTTCCGCCGATGCCCCGTTCATCGTTGCGGCGAATTCAGGTGCGAAACTGCCTTTGACGGTCGAGACATTAACCCCGACCTTCTCGAACACTTTGCCCTTCATCAAGCCCTGAACACCGCCGCCAGGATCCGGATTGCCTTCCTCTTCGCGCTGCCATGGCGTGTATTCAAAGCTGGCATCTGAGCCTGCTTCGCGCTCAATGGTCTCAAATTCTGCGCAGATTTGATCTCGCAAGCTTTCGAACCATTGTTTCGCTTGCGCGGTTTGTGCAGTCCAATCGGTCATGAAATTCCCTCGGTTTGGTTCGCCGCCCCTATCCTGCACGGTACGGCTTGGTCTTTGATCAACATCAACCAACTGCGCACTTGCCAAACCATCGAAGGCACGGCAAGTCAAAGTAATGGTTCCCGTTTCGTTCGCACATCAGGAAATGCTGCTGGTCGATGGCCGCGCGCTCTACTGGCCGCGCGAACAAGCTTTGCTGGTGGCCGACCTGCATCTGGAAAAGGCGAGCTGGTATGCGGGCCATGGTCAGATGCTGCCGCCCTATGACAGCCGCGAAACGCTGGAGCGGTTGGCCGACGCGGTCAAGCAAACCGGTGCGCGGCGCGTGATCACGCTGGGTGACAATTTCCACGATGGCGAAGGCACTTCGCGACTGGATCCTTTTGCGGCAGGCATGCTCGAGGGGCTGACCCGCGCGCTCGACTGGGTCTGGATCACCGGTAATCATGACGAGCACATGCATCGTTCTTTCGGCGGCGAGCTTGCAGACGAGCTTGAAATCAGCGGGATAGTGCTGCGCCACATCGCCAAGGCAGGAGAGATCCGGCCTGAGCTGTCTGGGCACTTCCACCCCAAGGTGCGCGTCAAAGTGCGCGATCGCCATATCAGCCGGGTTTGCGGCGTGTTGAGCCGCAATGCGAATAGCGGCGACCGGATGATCTTGCCCGCGTTTGGCGCGCTGACCGGCGGAATGGATGCCGGCGCTCCCGAAATTCGCGCCGCGCTGAGCCCCGCGAGCAGCATCGACGCCGTGCTCGCATCCAAGGGCAGACTGGTGCAACTGCCGCTGTGGCGCGAAGCTGCGTAACCCCTAGCCTTCGCCGCACATTACCCCTACATAGCCAGCCAACAACAGAATCAGGCTGTAACAGGAGAACACACATAGCCCGTCCACCTCGGCGTTCGATGGCCCCGCCCGTTAAAAGCGGCCCTCGCTTCGATACTTTCATCCAGTCCGAAAAAGTGCGCGTGATCGACCATGAGGGCGAGAACCTCGGCGTCATGTACACGCGCGAAGCCATGGAGCAAGCCAACGGGCTTGGGCTCAACCTGGTAGAGGTTTCTCCGAATGCGGACCCGCCGGTGGCAAAGTTCCTCGACGTTGGCAAATACCGCTACGAGGCGCAGAAGAAAGCTAACGCAGCCCGCAAAACGCAAAAGACGCAGGACATCAAAGAGATTAAGATGCGTCCCAACATCGACACGCATGATTATGACGTGAAGATGCGCAGTGTGAACAAGTTCATCGAACAGGGTGACAAGGTGAAAGTTACCTTGCGTTTCCGTGGCCGCGAAATGGCGCACCAGGAATTGGGCATGGACCTGCTCAAGCGCGTGCAGGACGACGTGGTGGAAATTGCCAAGATCGAAGCCTTTCCGCGCCTTGAAGGCCGGCAGATGCTTATGGTGCTCGCGCCGAAGTAGACCATAAACCGTACACATGATTGCGAAGGGCGTGCTGATCCAGTGCGCCCTTTTCATTTGCCGAGACCTACTTTTGCCCCCGCTGTATTACTTCGACAAAGCACGTGTCCTTCTCGACGAGCGTCATTGATCGTTCAGACAGTTAGGATATTGTCTAAACAGCAGATTTCTTATCCCCCGGCGGGCACCATGGGTCACTTCGTGCGTTGCATGCCAAGAAATATTCGATCGGAGCCCCTGATGTTCAAATCCCTGATTACCAGCGCGAGTGTGGCAGCACTTGGGTTTTCGGCCGCCTCAGCGCTAGCAGATTCGACAGAATTCTCAGCCGTTTCGACATCGGTTTCGGTTGCTCCGGTGAACCCCCAGTTTGACATTTTCGCTCCGCAAGAACGCCAAAGCGCTGACCGGATCGACTACACCGCCTGGAGCGAGGCGATGAATTATCTCGTCTATACGATGGGCCCTTCGATCCGCGAAGCACCTTCACGCGCAGAGGCAACCCTGGGTTCGAGACGAATCTATGGCCATCAGTCCCGTTACCGGATGGAAGGCAACCGTGTCATGTTCTCGTTCTTCAACGATGAACTACGCAATATGGTGGCAGACTACCGCCTGGAGTTGGAGCAGCTAGGCAACCAGATCGACATCACAACTCTACCGCGTAACGAGCAGCTGGCCTACTGGCTGAACCTGCACAATGTAGCGGTAATGGAAAAAATCGCGCAAGAATGGCCCATCCGCCAGCCGCGCGAAATCGAAATCGATGGTATTCCGTTCGACCAGGCCAAATTCATCACCGTGCGCGGTGTGACAATGAGCCCGCACGACATTCGCCACCAGATTGTTTTTCGCAATTGGGAAAATCCCAAGGTAATCTATGGTTTCTGGCGCGGTGAGATAGGTGGACCTTCGCTCCCCAGTGATGCCTTCACAGGGCTAAACGTCTCGCAAGTGCTCGAACGCAACGCCCGCGAATTTGTGAACTCTTTGCGCGGAACGCAGAACCGCGGCGAGCGACTGCAGATCAGCACGATCTATGACGAAGCGCGACCTTACTTCTTCGTCAATTGGCCCAACGACATCCGATCGCATCTCAGTGGTTACGCCAATGAAGAGGTCAGTGCGCTCATTGCCAAGACTGCTGAAACAGAAGCTGTCGTCTATGAAGCTGATATCGCCGATCTGGCCGGCGGCGTTCGCGAGCCTTCCTATGTTGAAGTAAGCTCTGACGGCGTCGCAAACAGCTTTCGCATTCCGCGTGGCACAGCACGCTTGCTGCGCGAACAGGCGCAACGCGCGGAAAATGCCCGCGAGCAGAGAGGCCCGCGTACGGGTACTGTGATCTTCAATCCGATCAGCCTTCCCGGGCAAGAAAACAATGGCGAGGTCGACTAAGACCCCCGCCTGAACCGAAATAGGCTTTCATTGGGCGTGGTCAGCGATGGCCGCGCCCATTTCATTTGTGGGCAAAGCTCAAACATGTCGCTGCAATACAGGACATGGCAATGCTGCCTCACTAGACATTGGTGGGCGTAGGCAGTTTTCTTCTTGCTCACGTTTCTTGACGCAGGGCCTGTCAGTGCACTCGCATTGGCAGGCCCAATTCGCTAGAGCAGGCGCAAGGGGAGGCTGCGCCGCATGACAGCATCAGCGATTGGCCGGATTTTGGGTCCGTTTGCCTTTGCAATCACTGTTTTCATTACACCGCCTGCAGGCATGCCTGCAGAGGCGTGGCTCGTGGCCGGGCTGGTTGTCTGGATGGCCGCCTGGTGGATGACCGAAGCTGTACCGCTTACAGTCACGGCCCTGCTGCCATTTGTCATCTTGCCCTTCGGCTCTGTGTCGAGCGCGCGCGATGTCGCCAGCACATACTATTCGCCGATCCTATTTCTGCTGCTGGGCGGTGCCTTTCTTGCACTCGCGATTGAACGCACCGGCCTTCACAAACGTCTCAGCCTCGCAATCCTGCGCGCAGTCGGCAGTGGCGGCGGGCAAACCCAATTGCTGCTCGCTTTCATGATTTCCGCGGCGCTATTGTCCATGCTGATATCGAACACGTCGACCACGCTGATCATGATGCCGATGGCGCTGGCGGTTTTGTCAGGAGGCATGGTCACCCGCGCGCCCACGCAGCCCACCTCACCAGATGCCGCGGCAGTGGTCGACAAAGAGGGTCTATCCGGAGCGCTGCCGATGGGCATTGCCTTTGCTGCCAGCATTGGCGGGCTTGGTACATTGGTCGGCTCCCCCACCAACGCTATCGCCGTCGGCCTGCTGGACAGCATGATCGGGGTCCAGATCACCTTTATCGAATGGACGCTGTTCGGCCTGCCAATCGTACTGGTAGGCGTGCCGCTGGCCGCTTTTATCATCGACAGATTTCAGCGCGTGGCCGAGCACCCTTTCGACGTGGCGGCAGCGCGCCAAGCGATAGACACACATGCAGCCTGGACCAGCGCGGAAAAACGCCTGATCCCTATCGTAGCGCTTGCCTTCTTGGCGTGGATGACGGTTCCCTGGGTTGGACCGCTGTTGCCAGATGGCTCTTGGACCAACGGCACCATTGCGATCATCGCCAGTTTTGCGCTCTTCCTGGTGCCCGATGGGACAGGGCGGCCGCTGTTGATCTGGAAAGAAGCCGACCGCGCGCCCTGGGCGGTCATCATGATGTTTGGTGGTGGATTGGCGCTTGCTGCGGGCATGCAGGTATCCGGCCTCGCTTCCTGGCTCGCTGAAGCCTTGTTGCCCCTCGAAACCTTGCCGCTAATTGTCGTCGCACTCGCAGTGGTCGCCATGATCGTGGTGATCACCGAGTTCGCGAGCAATGTTGCGACCGCAACCGGGATCATCCCGGTTGTAGCTTCTCTTGTTGTCGCCTTGGGAGCAGACCCGTTGCTGCTCGCCATGCCAGCCGCGCTCGCCGCCAGCTGGGGCTTTATGCTGCCAGCCGGGACCGGGCCGAACGCAATTGCCTGGTCGACCGGGCGGATCAAGATTGAACGGATGGTCGGCGCAGGCCTGGTTCTGGATGTCCTCGGCGTATTCCTGATTGTCGGAGTGGTGTGGGGTGTTGCCGCGCTGATCTAGTCTCCAGCCGTGAACTGGCTGTCCTACAGGCTGTGCGAACTGTTAGAATCGCTGCATGTTCGTTCGATGCACAGGATCGATTCACGCGGTAGTCTGTGCGCGTTTAGTCCATCGGTTTTCTTGCCTCTGGACAGTGTTCTAAGTGTTCCATGCTGTAGGAATTGCACAGTTGAAATCGCGCTTCAAATGGTTGCAAGTGATATCATCTCGCGATAGTTGACACTGCATAGAGGCTGCTGGCGGAGAAGCGTTCCTGCGGAGGTTAGGAACGGGGGGCCACTCGCGGCGAACAATTGGCTCCTGCCTTCCTGGGAGCGTTGTTTAGGAAGGAACGCGCATATGTCTGACGCGATTGATCCGGTTGACCAATCCACCCCGCGCCGCAAGCCCAAAGACCCTGTGACCACAATTAACGGTCGTCCGATGAAACCATCTACGCTGATGATGGGCTATGGCTATGACCCGGTGCTGTCCGAAGGTTCGCTGAAAGCACCGATCTTCCTCACCAGCACATTCGCGTTTGAGAACGCAGCCGCGGGTAAGCGGCATTTTGAAGGCATCACTGGAAAGCGTGAAGGCGGCGCAGAAGGTCTGGTCTATTCGCGCTTCAACGCACCCAATCAGGAAATCCTCGAGGATCGTCTGGCGATCTGGGACGGCGCAGAAGATGCGCTGAGCTTCTCCAGCGGAATGACCGCCATCGCGATCCTGATGCTGGCCGCGTGCAAGGCCGGCGATGTGATCGTGCATTCCGGCCCGCTCTATGCAGCAAGCGAAGGCTTTGTCGCCAAAATCATGGCCAAGTACGGCGTGACCTATGTCGACTTCCCGGCTGGCGCGACCGCTGAAGAGCTGGACGCTGTGATGGCCAAAGCAAAGGCTCAGGCCGAAGCGCAAGGCGGCGAAGTGCCGCTGATCTATCTCGAAAGCCCGGCCAACCCCACCAACGCTCTGGTCGATGTCGAAGCAGTCAAAGCCGCGCGCGACAGGCACTTCGATGCTGACCGCTGCCCGATTGCCATCGACAACACATTCCTTGGCCCCCTTTGGTCGCGTCCGCTGGAGCATGGTGCGGATCTGGTGGTGTACTCTCTGACCAAATATGTCGGCGGCCATTCAGACCTCGTCGCAGGCAGCGTTTCCGGCAAGAAGCGCTTCATCGATGCGATCCGTGCGCTGCGCAACACCATGGGCGGTATCGCGGATCCGAACACTGCATGGATGCTGCTCCGCTCGCTCGAAACGGTCGAACTGCGCATGGAACGCGCCGGCAAGAACGCAGAGAAGGTGTGCGAATTCCTGAAAAGCCATCCCAAGGTGGAAGGGTTGGGCTATCTCGGCATGATCGAAGACGCGCGCCAACAGGACATTTACGATCGCCATTGCCTCGGCGCGGGTTCCACTTTCAGCGTCTTCATCAAAGGAGGCGAAGCGGAATGCTTCCGCTTCCTTGACACACTGAAAGTGGCCAAGCTTGCGGTTAGCCTTGGTGGCACGGAGACGCTCGCCAGCCACCCTGCATCAATGACGCACCTATCCGTGCCGGACGAACGCAAGGCCGCGCTTGGCATCACAGACAACCTTGTTCGCATCAGTATCGGGATCGAAGACCCGGATGATCTGATCGCTGACTTCGAACAAGCACTGGCGAAGGTCTGATTGCTGTCCTACTCTCTCCCCAGGCATTAGGGAGAGAGCTATGGCCGAAACGAAACCGGTATTCCTTGTCATCGGCGCGGGCGCCGGTATCGGCGGACACGCTGCTAAGCGCTTTGCGGCGGGCGGCTATCACGCGGTCCTCGCGCGGCGCAGCGATGAAGATGGGCTTGCGCGGCTCGTCGGCGAAATAGAGAACGCTGGCGGCAGCGCGTCAGGTGTGTTGCTCAACGCATCGGAGGATGGTGCGATAGAGGACCTGGTCGCGCGGATCGAAAGCGATATCGGCCCGATTGACAGCGCGCTCTATAATCTAGGCGCGCAAATCGGGAACCGCACGCTGCATGATACGCCGCACAAGACCTTTGAACTGGGATGGCGGCTCGGCTGCTATGGTGTGTTCCGGCTTGCGCACGCGATGTTTCCGGCCATGGTCGAGCGGGGGAAAGGCTCCTTGCTTGTCACATCAGCCACTGCAGCGGTTCGCGGTAACGCCGGGCAACACAGCCATGCGGCAGCAATGGGCGGGCGGCGCATGCTGTGCCAGACGCTGAACGCCGAATTCGGCCCGCAAGGCGTCCACGTTGCGCATGTCGTGGTCGATGGCCCCGTTCGTTCGCCTGACACGCTGGTCAAACTGCTCGGCGACAAATGGGATGCATTCGAAGCGGCCAAAGGCGAGGAAGGGATCATCGACCCCGCCGTACTGGCGGAAACGTACTGGCACCTGGCGCAGCAACCACGCAATTGCTGGTCGCATGAGCTGGATGTGCGACCGTTCAACGATGTGCCGTGGTGGAATGACAATCCCGATCCGACGATCAATTCGCGGGCCGGAAAGCCGGGATTTGCTG
>Ga0255760_10000635_pt1 | contig 34930 bp, 27 predicted proteins | sample 071ome_25_FD_179960 | JGI IMG/M metagenome (GOLD analysis project Ga0255760, IMG submission 179960) | Coastal salt marsh microbial communities from the Groves Creek Marsh, Skidaway Island, Georgia - 071410BT metaG (version 2) | ecosystem: Environmental > Aquatic > Marine > Intertidal zone >...
CTGGCGGACCAGAAAAATACCGCTCATCAGGCAGCACACCATGATGAAGGCACGCTGGACCGGCAGGCTGAAACCCGCCAGCAGGCTATATACCAGCGCGCCGATTACCGCCGTCAGCCCGCCCACTTGGCGTGCCGACCAGCGTGCAGTTTGTGTCATGCCTTGCCGGAACAGGAAGGCACCCAGGTGAAAAACCAGCCAGGCCACAAGGCCAATATGCAGGCCGGAGATAACCATCAGGTGATTGGTTCCTGTGGCCTGCAATAGCTGGCGCTGCGCATTACTAAGACCGGATTGTTCTCCGATGGTCAACGCCGCGATGTAAGCACCCGATGTCAGCGTCATTGCCGCCAACTGTTGCAGGAACCGGTGCCGCCAGCGCTCGATATGCAGCAACGGATTGCCAGCCCCGGCTGGGCGTGCTTCTGCAGCACGGACGTAACCGGTGGCACTGATGTTTTCCGCGAACAGCCGCCGCTCGGTATCGGGGCTGCCCGGGTTGGCGACGCCATGCGGACGTTTCAGGCGAACATCGAGTTGCCAGCGCTGCCCTGGTGCAAACGGGATTTGGCCATAATCATCCAGCCTTACCCGCATCCCCGGCAGCGCCATCACCGGTACGCATCCGGACGCTGTGACGCGGCAACCTTGATGGATTTTTACGGTCAGGCGAGTAGTCAGCACACCGGGCCTGGGCAATGACAGAACCTGGGCCTGCACCCGCAGATCTGCCTGTTCGAGGGCATGTGGCAACAGACTGGCCTGGTGCATGAGCGCTTGTGTAAAAAGCCACCACAATCCCAGGCTGAAAGCAGCCGCCAGGTGCAGGTTGGACCACCAGAAACGCAGCAGCCATGGCAACAGCCCCAACATGGTGACAGGCCAGGATGGCAGTGCCGGTATAAAACTGGCAATCCATACGCCGGCACTGAATGCCAGAATCCATGCACGCATAACTGCCCTGCCCGGTGTTTTCCGGGTTCAGGATAGAACAGGAATGACGAGTCTGCCGGGCGGCAGTTTATTCGTAGCGCAGGACTTCGGCAGGATCGGTTCGCGCCGCCGCACTGGCCGGCAGGAGTGTGGCGAGTACCGTCAGCGCCAGGGCAATGCAGCTGACCACCAGCAGATCGTCCCACTGCAGTCGGGACGGCAGGTAATTCACCGGATAGATATCAGCACTCAGAAACTGGATGTCTAGCAACTGCTCCAGCCCGCTCACCAGGTCGCTGACGGTCAGCGAAAAGACAATACCCAGCACCAGGCCAATACCGGTGCCCATCAGGCCGATACCCAGGCCCTGGACGAGAAAGATATTGCGAATGCTGCCCAGTGATGTCCCCATCGTGCGCAGGATGGCAATATCCCCGCGCTTTTCTTTCACTACCATGACCAGGCTGACCACGACATTGAAGGCTGCCACCGCCACCAGCAACGAGAGCAGCAACCCCACCAGCGATTTGGAGAGACGGATGTTTTCATAGATATTGCCGTAATCCCAGGTCCAGTTGGAAAGCATGAAATCATTGCTGATGTCCTGCCTAATACGGGTACTGATCTCCTCGACGTTGAACAGGTCATTCACCTGGATACGCAGTCCATGAATGGTGTTGCCAAGGCGATAGACACGCTGCACATCCGCCAGGTGAGCCACTGCCAGGCCGCTGTCCAGGTTGGAACCTACCTGAAACACCCCGCCAACCTCGAATATCTTCTTGCGCGTGAATTCACCGAGCGGCGTGATCGGTACAACCGTTGAAATCAGTGTCACCTGATCACCGGTCTTTACACCCAGGGTGTCGGCCAGGCCGGCGCCCAGCAGAATGCGGTAGCTGCGATCTGCCAGCCCCTCGAACGTCCCTTCCGTGATGAAATCCTCAATGATGGAAATATCGCGTTCTGCATCAGGATCGATACCGCTCAGGGCAATGCCCTCGCTCCTGCCATTGGCTACCAGCATGCCTTCTACCTGAAGGTAAGGTGACGTTCCGGTAACCCCCTCAATGACGGCAAGCCGGTTTTCCGTTTCCTGCCACTGCGCCACCGGCAATAAGGCATTGCTGCGGGAGCTGTACATCGTGATGTGCGGCACCATGGCCAAGATGCGATTCTGCAGTTCGCGGTCAAAACCGTTGATGACTGAAAGCACCGTGATCAGTATCGCCACCCCCAGACTGAGGCCAAGCACGGACAGGAGTGAGATAAAACCGATCAACTGGTTACGTGAGCCGATGGAGGCGTAACGCTTGCCGATGTAGAACGAAAGCGGCGTTTGCATGGTCAGTCTCCGGCGTGGCTCGGCTGCAGCAGACCATTGGCCAGCAGGTAGCTGCAATCCATGCGGGCAGCAAAGGTCCGATCATGCGTGACCACGACAAAGCTGGTCGTGAATTGTTCCTGCAAGCCATGCATCAGATCCTGCACACCGGCGGCGGTATGACCATCCAAGTTTCCTGTGGGCTCATCCATCAGGACACAAGCCGGGTCATTGACCAGCGCACGAGCGATGGCGACACGCTGCCGCTCACCACCGGACAGGGCTGACGGTTTGTGGTTAAGTCGGTCCTGCAGACCAACACGGGCCAGGATGGCCGCTGCCCGCTCCATGCATTCATCAAACGGGCGCTTGCCGATTATGAGCGGCATGGCGGTATTTTCCTGGGCAGTGAATTCGCCTAGCAGGTGGTGAAACTGGTAAACAAAACCCAGCGTGTGATTGCGCAGCCTGTCCAGTTCCGATCCCGACAAACCGGACAGGTCCTGGCCGAGAATACTGACATGACCGCTGGTGGGTTTGTCGATACCGCCTAGCAGGTTCAGCAGCGTGGTTTTGCCGGATCCGGAGGTGCCGGTGATGGCGACAGTCTGCCCGGCCGCCACGGCCAGGTTCACCCCTTTCAGTACATCAACGCTGTTACCACCCTCCCGGTAGGTCCGGGTCAGGTTGGCACTCTCCAGCACAATGTTACTCATAACGCAGCACCTCGGCTGGCAGCACCTGGGAAGCTTTCAGGGCCGGATACAGGGTCGCCAGAAAACTGATCAGCAGTGCCGCTGTGCAGGTAATCCAGACATCGGATGCCTGCAAGACTGCCGGCAGCACCGTGATGACAAAGAGGTCAGCCGAGGACAACAGGCTTTCCAGGCTGCCGGAAAGGCGCGAAAAATTGGCCGCCACCATGACGCCGATGACGCCACCGATGGCCGTACCGATAATGCCCACCAGGAAACCCTGCACGACAAAAATCGCCATGATGGTTTTCTGGCTTGCCCCCATGGTGCGCAGGATGGCGATATCGGCTTTTTTCTCAGACACAATCATAACCAGGGTGGAAATGATGTTGAAGGCCCCGATGGCGACAATCATCATGAGCATGAACCAGGTCATCAGCTTTTCCATTTTCAGGGCATTGAAGAGGCTGGCTTCGGTCACGCTCCAGTCCTCACCCTCATAGGTATTACCGGGAAAGGCCAGCGCCAGCGCCTCGACGGCTTCGGCAACAATGCGGGCAGCGGCATCTATATCACTGACTTTCAGGCGCAGCTGAACAGCTTCGGCCACGTCATCGATGACCAGCAAAGGCTTGCTGTCCTCGATATGAATCAGGGCCAGCTGCGAGCCAATCGTGAATTGCGGGTCAAAGACACCGGCAACCGTGAAGCGGTGCATGTTCAGATTCAGGCGGTTGTTGTCATCCACTGCCGGCACGACCAGGTTGACCGGATCGCCGATATTGAGCCGCAGGTTGTTGGCCAGTGCCCGCCCCAGCAGGATGCGGTTACTGCCGGGTTCAAGACTGGCGAGTCTGCCCTGCACCATACTGTCCGCAATGCCGGTAACCGTGACTTCATCCTCGGGACTGATCGCCTTGATTTCGGTTACCTGGTGATAGCCCTGCTGGCTGAGCATGGCTTCCAGACCGATGTAAGGTGCAACACCAACAATGTTCGGGCGACTGGCCAGGACAGCCATGGCCGCCTGCCAGTCAGTAAACGGACCGTCGGCCGCTATACTGCCATGGGACACTGTAATTAGGGTGCGCGCACGCATGATGCCCTGGGAGCCATTGAAGACAGACAACGTCACGATAATGGCCAGTACGCCCAGTACCAGACCGGCCATGGAAATCAGGGAAGTAAAGGAGACGAAGCGATTGTGCTTGCGCGCTAGGATGTAGCGCAAGCCAATCAGAAAAGGGGGGGACTTCAGCATGGCAACCGCCGGCGGCAGAAGTCAGAAAAGTGGTGGCAGGACATGGGCATATGAGATTGATCAGTATAACGGGCTGTTCTTGAAGCCTGCCCAGAATACAGAATAGCGCAGAGTGTAACGAGATGCCGCAGGCCCCACGTGCCTGCTGCAGCCTGCCTTTTGTCTGTGTTCAGGCGTCCTGGCGGGCGCTGATCTCGCTGTCATGACGCTTGATCAGGCGCTGCACGGTCTTGAAACTCACCGCCATCATCGGCGTGCTGACTTCAGCGGAAATGGCGCGCAGGGATTTGCCCTGTTTTTTCATATCCAGGATTTTTTTCAGGACACGCTGCTCCATCGGGTTTTCGATCAGGCGGCCATTGGAGTGAATCATGTAGCCAAACGGGCGACTGCCTCCGAGGAAACGGCCTTTCTTGCGCTGGTTTTGTTTCACGGTTTTGATGCGTTCCGTGGAACGGCGTTTTTCGAGGCTGTGAAAAACTTTCAACATGTCCTGAAAACGCGGGGCCAGTGTGGGATCGGTGGCCTCACCATCAAGATCAACCACGACCAGGCGTACCTTGCGCTTACGGAATTCCTGCAGGGTGTTCACCATATCGTCACAGTTGCTGAAAATGCGTTCGAGGGTGCACACCAGGATGATGTCGCCGGCTTCAATCCGGTTCATTAGCGACGCCGCCTGAGGGCGGTTCATGAAATTGACATTCCACTTCTGGTTTTCATCGAGAAAACGCTGATTTACTCTCATACCCTCCCCCAGCGCATAGGTCTGGAGGCGGAGATCTTCTTTTTCTAGAAGTGTTTCAAGGTCCTGGGGTGATTCCAGGCACTCGATCTGCGATGTGCGAGTGTAGCTATAAACCGACATAACGGGGCTCCGGGTCTGCCTGAAACCGTCTTTTTGAAGAGACGCTCTGGCCTGTTACTGGTTAATACTGCTCGGTCTGTTCCTGTTGCCAGCGTTGCTTTTATGGTGACGCGATCCGTGCGTACGCTTCCTGCCGGTGATCAAGGGGTTGGCCTGCACAGACTGACCGCCTGATCCTGCCAACACGCATGTGTCTCTGTTCGCACGAATATCAAGACGGGGGTGGGATTGTAATCAGTTCAGTTTTGACAATGCAAGCATTCGCCAAAAAAAACACTGATTTCAGGGATTTAGTGAGGACAGACGGCGATTTTGCGCAATTTTTGAACAGCTCTGTCCAGAAAAGCGGGGTTTATCCACTGCATTATCCGCACAGCGTCACGCACCACCCGATACGGGCGGCATGAAAACGGCTCAGAACAGCCCAGCCAGCTCCTGCAGCGTGTTGATCATCGGGGTCGGATAGACACCCAGATAGATGATGGCCAGGGTCATAGCGGCCATGACCACGTGCACGCCAACGGGTAAACCAGCAGCGGCCGGGTCGTTGGTCAGATTATCGGCCGGCTGCAGCATGATGTAGATCAGGCGCAGATAGTAATACAGGCCAATGGCACTGCCCACGATCAGCATGCTCAGCAGGAACCACAACTCCCCTTCCACACCCGTGGTGAAGATGTAGAACTTGCCGATAAAGCCGGCGGTCAGCGGAATACCGGCCAGGGACAGCAGTACGGTAATGAGTACGGCCGAAAGCCAAGAATTACGCCAGAACAGGCCACGGAAATCCGCGAGCGTATCCAGTTCCTTCTCACTGTTGGAAATGGCACTGATGACAGCAAAGCCGGCAATGGACATCAGGAAGTACGCCAGTATGTAAAAGCTCATGCTTTCAACAGACAAAGCATCGGCAATACCGGCAGCGGCAATGACCACCACCAGCAGGTAGCCCAGGTGGGCAATCGAGGAATAGGCGAACAGGCGTTTGATGTTGGTCTGCATGACCGCCAGCAGGTTGCCGATGATCATGGAGGCCGCCGCCATGGCCGTGAGGACGGCCGTCACGGCATGGAATTCCAGCGCATTGGAAGCCAGTAGCAGGCGCATGGTAACGGCCAGCATACCCACCTTGGACACGGTCGCCAGATAGGTGGTTACCGGGACTGGCGCGCCTTCATACACATCCGGGGTCCAGATATGGAATGGCACCAATGACAGTTTGAACGCGGCACCGGCAACAATCATCATGACACCGATGATGAATACCGGGCCCAACACTTCAGCGTCTGCCAGGGCTGCCGGAATCTGGTCAAAGTCCAGGGTGCCGATGTAGGCATACACCAGCGCAATCCCAAACAGGGTGATGCCGGAAGTGAGCGCGGACAAAATCAAATATTTGATACCGGCTTCCAGCGGATACTTGGCAATGGTGCTGGCATGGACCGGGTAGGCAATCATGGCATACAGGCTCACCCCGAGCATTTCCATGCCCAGCAGCATGGAGACGAAATGGTTACTACAGGCCAATACCACCGCACCCAGGGTCGCTGTCATCAGCAGGATGTAGAACTCTTCGTTCTGGATGTTGTGTGACTGGAAGTACGGATAAGCCAGCAAGGCCACAGCGATGCCACCGACAATGATCATGTTGGAAAAGAACAGGCTGTACTCGTCCATGATCAGCAGTTGCGTCGCTTCAAACGGCAGCACCGGCTTGACGAAAACAAACGTCAATAAGGCCGCCACCAGGCTGAACACCGTCAGTCCACAGACAATCGCGTGATCGCGCTTGAAGGCCGCTGTCACCATCACCACGACAGACCCAACGGTCAGCATGATGATCTGCATGAGGTCGATTATGAGGTTGCTGTACATGTGACCTTGGCTTTCCTTTAAACGTTAATACGGATTATTCAGGCTTACTGGAAATACAGTACGCCGAGACTGCGCAATGTGGGCTCGGACATGCTCAGCATGGATTGCGGGTACATACCCATCCACAACAGGCCGAGCATCATTAGCGCGAAACAGAACATTTCGACATGCGTCAGGTCCTGGACCATCAGGTTATTCTTGTTTTCACCATGGAACACTTTCTGGATCACGATCAGCGAGTACACCGCTGCGACGACCATGCCGACTGCCGCAGCCGCTGCAGCCGCCATGCTGATACGGAAACTGCCCAGCAGCACGAGGAACTCACCGATGAAATTGCCCAGGCCCGGCATGCCAACCGCCGCGACCGTAAAGAACACGGCCATGAAGCCCATCTTAGGTGCCACGCCCCACAGCCCCCCCATCTGGCGCATGTCACGGGTATGGATGCGATGCTGCAGACCACCGGCCAGCATGAACAGTGCCGCGGCGCTGAAACCGTGTGCCAGCATGGTCATGACGGCGCCCTGCACTGCCTGTGCAGTCCAGGCGTAGACGCCCAGCAGGACAAAGCCCATATGGCTGACCGAGGTATAGGCGATCAGGCGTTTCAGGTCGTTCTGGCCAAAAGCCACCTTGGCGGTGTAGAGAATGCTGATCACGCCCAGCAGCATCGCTGTCGGTGCAAAGTCGGCGCTGGCGGCCGGAAACAGCGGAATCGTGAAACGGATCAGGCCGTAGGCACCGGTTTTCAGCAGGATGCCGGCAAGGATAACGGAACCGGGCGTCGGCGCCTGGGAGTGGGCATCGGGCAGCCAGTTGTGCATCGGGACGGACGGCAACTTGGTGGCAAACGCCAGGAAGAAGCCAAGCATGACCCAGAAGGCGAACTGTTCCGGTATCGTGGTGCCCAGCAGGTCAAAGTAGCTGAAGGTGACGTTGGCGGTTTCCTGATAGTGGAAGAATACCAACAGCAGGATGGCTAGCAGCATCAGCATGCCGCTCACCTGCGTGAAGATGAAGAACTTCATCGCCGCGTATTCCTTGTTCTCGTGCCCCCAGATCGCGATGATGAAATACATCGGAATCAGCATCACTTCCCAGAAGAAGAAGAACAGGAACAGGTCAAGCGCCGTGAACACACCGATCACACCGGCCAGGGTCCACAACAGGTTGAAATAGAAGAAGCCGGTACGCTTCTGGATTTCATGCCAGGCCGAACCCAGCGACATCAGGCCCAGGAACACGGTCAGGGCAATCAAAAGCAGGCCCAGGCCATCGGCGCCGAAAATCAGGGAGATGCCGAATCGCGGAATCCAGTCAGCGCTATACAGCACGAGCCATTCCCCGGGCTGACCCAGATCGATGGGGTTGCTGCCGTCCAGCCCTAGTACGCCTGGCGCAAACAGCATCAACAGGACCAGGAACAGATCCAGCACCAGCGCGGCCAGCGCGATAAAACGCGGCAGCTGCGGGTTGCTCTTTTCAGACAACCAGGCCCCTACGCCACCGGCGAACAGGATGACCATTAACCACACAAGGATCATAACAGCACTCCCAGGGTGACCACGATGAGGAGTCCGACGGTCACCGTGAAGGCGTAGAAACGCAACTGGCCAGTCTGGGTTTCACTCATGACGTCATGACAGAAACTCACGACGCTTGCTGAACCGTTGTAGAAGAAGTCGATAAAGTCTTTCCGGTTGAATTCGGCCAGCCAAATGTAAGGCTTGCAGATCACCGTGTTGTACAGCCAGTCCATGCCCCACTGGGTATACCAGAAGCGGTGCAGCTTGGCGCCAAAGCCCTGACCGGCCAGCTTGTCGGTGTCGACCTTGCCCTTAATGAAGACCCACCAGGCCAGGACGAAGCCCAGCATCGGCAGCAGGATCATCGCCGCCTGAGCCATGATGGAGGGATGATGTTCCTCCGCTTCCGGGAATACCGCTTCTACCGGCAGATGAATGAAGCCGGCAAATACGGCACCGATGGCCAGCAGTACCAGTGGCCCTTGCAAGTGCAGCCCCATAACTTCATGGCCATCGTGGGTTTTCTTGCCGTAGAAGACCAGGAAGTAGAGTCGGAAACTGTAGAGGTAGGTCATCACCGCACCCGCCATACCGGCAAGGAACAGGGGATAACCGCCATCATGGTGTGCCATGGCGGATGCCAGTATCTCTTCCTTGGAGAAGAATCCCGAGAAACCGGGGAACGCCACCAGGCCCAGCGTGCCGATCAGGAACAGTGCATGGGACCAGGGCAGGTCCTTGCGCAGGCCGCCCATCTTGAAGATGTCCTGTTCATGATGCATGGCCAGGATGATGGAGCCGGCGGTTAGGAACAGCAGCGCCTTGAAGAAAGCATGGGTCATGAGGTGGAAAATGGCACTGCTCCAAGCACCCACGCCGAGGGCCAGAAACATGTAGCCGATCTGGCTGACGGTGGAGAATGCCAGCACTTTCTTGATGTCGTTCTGGGTCAGCGCGGTAAAGCCAGCCATCAGCAAGGTAATCGCGCCAATGACTCCGACCAGGTGCTGTACTTCTGGGGCCAGCATGTACAGGACATGGGTACGGGCAATCAAGTATACGCCCGCGGTCACCATGGTGGCCGCGTGAATCAGGGCGGAAATCGGGGTCGGACCGGCCATCGCATCGGGCAACCAGGTCTGCAGCGGCAGCTGGGCTGACTTGCCGACGGCACCGCCGAGCAGCAGCAGTGTGACTGCCGTGGCGACAGCACCGCCCACTTCCCACTGGGATTCCGCCGTGAGCATGGCTTCCTGGATGGTGACGCTGCCCGTGCTGACAAAGAGCAGGAACAGGCCAAGAGCCATGAAGGCATCACCGACACGGGTCATAACAAAGGCCTTGCGGGCACAGTAGCCGTTATGCGGGTCGGTGTACCAAAAACCGATCAGCAGGTAAGAACACAGGCCGACCCCTTCCCAGCCCATGAACAGCAGCGCCAGGTTGTCGGCCAGCACCAGGATGAGCATGGCAGAGACGAACAGGTTCATGTAGGAGAAAAAGCGCGCGAAACTCGTATCGCCGCTCATGTAACCGGTGGCATAGACATGGATGAGGAAGCCGATACCCGTGATGACGTACATCATGGTCAGGGAGACGCCATCAAGATAGAGATTGAAGCCCACCTCAAAATCGCCCACGGCCATCCAGGTCCACAGCGACTGGGTAAAGGAGGTCATCTCCCCTGCCATGAAGCCTGAACCGACCAGCAAGGCAATCAGGAAAGACACGCCAATGGAACCGGCACCGACAATGCCGGCCGCCAGCTGGGGTAATTTACCGAATGTCAGGGTAAGGATCAGAAACCCTATAAACGGGACAACCGGCACTAACCACAATAATTCATACATGTTGTTCTTGTTACCTTATTACCTGTGCTTTCCTGAACTCACCATCAACGTGTTCACGCAGAACCCGTTCCGGTCACCCTTTCATTTCGCTCAGAACATCAATATCCAGTGTCTTGCGCTTGTGGAACAGTTGCAGAACCAGACCCAGTGCCACCGCTACTTCAGCGGCTGCCAGACTGATAATCATCAGAAACATGATCTGGCCATCGACCTGGCCCCAGCGTGAGGAGGCGACAATGAAAGCCAGCCCCGTTGCATTAAGCATGATTTCCAGTGACATCAGCACAAACACCAGGTTGCGACGAGTCAGTGCACCAATCATGCCCAATACGAAAAGTATGGCGGCGAGCAACAAGCCGTGTTCCATAGGAACAGCCTGCATTGTGATCATTGGCATTTCCATTAACGTGCCACCTCTACTCGACTCACTTGCCTCTTGCCTCTTGTCTCTCGCATCTTTTTCAACTTATTTACGGGCCAGGTGGAACGCACCCACCAGGCCGGCCAGCAGCAACATGGACGCCAGCTCTACCGCCAGGACATACGGCCCAAACAGTGCCTGCCCGATTTCCTTGGCGCCCACCGGGGTATGCGCCATTGTGGCCTGGTTCATGTTGATGCCGTAAACCACTTCAATCAGCAACGGAATCGCCATGAGTGTCGGTCCGATCCACAGTGACGGCTGCAACCACGCCCGTTCCTGGTCCTGTGTCACCTGCCCCAGATTGAGCATCATCACCACAAACAGGAACATCACCATGATGGCGCCGGCATAAACGATCACTTCAAGGGCCGCTGCAAAGGGAGCGCCCAGGGTATAAAAGATCACCGCAATAGCCAGCAGGGAAACAATGAAGTACAGCAGCGCATGGACGATATTGGTCCGGGTGATAACCATCAGGGTCGCGAGAATGGCGATAATGGCAGAGCCGTAAAACATCTCACTCATGGCAGCAGGCTCCTACGGTCAGTCGGCGGCAGTTCGTTACGCGCCTCGCCTTTGCCCTTGCTGCCAATGGCTTTGCCGGCAACCTTGTAGAAATTGTAGTCGTGATACTTCCCGGTACCGTTGATCAGCATGTGCTCCTTTTCCCAGACCATGTCCTGACGCACGTATTCCGCCATTTCAAAGTCGGGGGTCAGCTGGATAGCATGGGTCGGACAGGCTTCTTCACAGAAACCGCACATGATGCAGCGGGAAAAGTTGATGCGGAAAAATTCCGGATACCAGCGACCGTTTTCATCCTCGGTTTTCTGCAGGGCGATACAATCCACCGGACAGGCTACTGCACACAGGTTGCAGGCCACGCAGCGCTCTTCCCCGTCGGGGTCGCGCGTGAGGATGATACGACCGCGCCAGCGCGGGAACGTATGCGGTTTGATTTCCGGATACTCCACAGTATCCGCCTTGCGGAACAGGTGCAGGAACACCAGCCACAGCGAGACTATCTGTGACCAGATGATGTTGACCTGATGCACAAACCCTTTCAGCATTATTAACTCCCCTGCAACAGCACGATTGCGCCGGTAACAAGCAGATTCAGTAGTGACAACGGCAGCATGACAAGCCAGCCGTAATTCATGAGCTGGTCATAACGCGGACGCGCTAGCGCCGCACGGACCAGGACAAAAAAGACAACAAAAGCCAGCGATTTCACGCTCATCCAGAAAATACCGGAGAACACTTCACCACCGATCTCTAGGCCGAACGGTGCATGCCAGCCACCGAAAAACAATACCGGTATCAGGCAGGCCATCAGGAACATGCCGATGTATTCCCCGACAAAGAACAAGCCAAACTTCATACCGGAGTATTCGGTGTTGAAACCGGAAATGATTTCCGACTCACCTTCCGGCAGGTCGAACGGCCAGCGGTGGGATTCGGCCAGTGCGGCCACCATGAAGACGATGAAACCGAGGAACTGGGGAATCACATACCAGCCATCAGCCTGGGCCTCGACGATATCCCTGAGCATGAAACTGTCAGACAGAATGACCACGCCCAGCAGTGAAATACCCATGAAGACTTCATAGGAAATCATCTGGCCGGCGGCACGCAGGCCACCAAGCAGGGAAAACTTGTTGTTGGACGCAATTCCACCCAGCATCGCGGAATAGGACGCCATACCGGCCATGGCCATCACGAACAGGATGCCGATATTGAGGTCGATGATGCCGATATTGGGCGCGAACGGGATCATGGCAAAGCTGAGTAGCATGACCACCGGGATGATGATCGGCGCCACCACAAAGGTGAATTTGTCGGCAAACGGCGGGATCCAATCTTCCTTGGTAATCAGCTTGATGACGTCAGCCACCGACTGCAGGATACCGAAGGGACCAACGCGGTTGGGGCCAAGGCGGTCGTTGAAGAAACCCAGCAGACGACGCTCCATCCAGATCAACAGCGCCGCAAACGCCAGTACGGTGCCCAGGATGAGCGCGATGACAAGCAGTGAGCCGACTTTGATTTCAAACATCAGGCACTCTCCCCGCTGCTCATAGTGGCCTTATCGCTGACAATGATGTTGGCGGCTTTCCAGTCTGCCGGTGTGCTCCAGCCACTGGCTTTTTCCAGGGTGATGGCGCCGGGCAGGTTGCGGAAATTTAGGCCATTGAGGCCAACCGGAACACCGACGGTGCCGGGCTTGATCGAATTGCGCAGCAGCACCGGCACTGAGCCGTTGTGCTGGACGGCGACACCGTCGCTGGCCTGCAGGCCGAGTTTGCCGGCATCGGCCGGATTGATCGCGACATACGCACCGGTTGCCTTTTCCTGGATAGCCGGTGTTTTGGCCGTCAGCTCTTCACTGCCAAACAAATGGTAAATCGGGAAGACTTGATGATCGCCGGCAGCATCATCATCAGCGGCAAAAGGCGCATAGGTCTTTTCCGTGGCTGTGCTGGCAATTAGGCAGTGGCCGTTGCCCGCCATTTTCAGGGCTTCGCCGGTGTGCTTCTGGAACTTGAACACACTCTGGTTGGAGTTCCAGCCACCAGCCCAGGCGGTATTGAAAACAGTGGAATTCTTGGTCGCCGGAATGCCTTCCATGGAGTAGGACATGATGCCCTCTTCGTCCTGTTCCTGTTTCGGTTCGTGCACACTGATGTTGGCACGCATGGCAGTACGACCACTGTAGCGATGCTGCTGTCGCGGGACACGCATGCCTGCGACCGTGAACCCTTCCGACGGCGTCAGGCCTTTCATGCCCGCACAATTGGCAATGCTGTCGGCGCAGGCCTGGGTCAGCTCAGCCAGTTTCCTGTCGGACAACCAGTATGTGCTAGAGCGAATAGGCTCAGCCGGCTTGAACACGGAATAGAAATGCTGGGCACGGGTTTCATAATTGACGTAGGTGCCGGAAGTTTCGGCAAATGTGCCGGCAGCCAGCACCAGGTTGGCCTGCTCGCCGGTGCGGGTTTTCATGCTGTCCAGCACGGTCAGCGAGTCCAGGCCATTGATGAACGCGTCCACGTCAGCACTCGGGGCACGGCGGTACAAATCGTTTTCCAGTACGATCGCTGACTTTGCTCCTGACGCCATAGCCTGGTCCAAGGCCTTGTCACTGCCGTCCATCAGCAGGGCCATGCCCAGGCTGTTGGCTTCGGGCACCACCAGGGCCAGGTTGGACTTCTTATCGCCATCTGCCAGCGCGGTGGCAATATTGGCGGCGGCATCAATCAGGGCCGGGCTCAGGCTGCCGGTACCGGACACGATCAGTGGCTGCCTGGCACTCTTCAGGGCTTCAGCAATGCTCAGCACCAGTGCCTGTTCCTCGGCGGACAGGCCGCTGACACCAGGCGCGTTGCCATCAATGGCCGTTGCCACGGCATAGCCGATCCTGGCGCTGTCTGCGGCAGTAGCGATATGCACCTGGGCAGCAATGTCATCAAGGCGAGTGGCGTGCGGGCTGAGAATGAAGAGCGGGCTCTTGCGATCCATGGTGAGTTGGCGAATGGCGGCATCCTGCCAGTCCGGTAATTTCATGGCTTTCGCCATGTCCTTGCCCAGGTTGCGCACCGACTGGCGCAGGGCCAGCGAAATGCGGGCGGCTGTATTGGTGACATCCTCGCCCAGGATTATAATGGCATCAGAGGCCTCGATATCCTTGATATTGGCGATATTGACCGGGCGCGTAGCATAGATATCCAGCACCTGCTTCAGCATGCCCAGCTCACTGGCTGACACGCCGGCATAGAAATTATCGGCCCCGACCTGCTCGCGCAGGGCAAAGTTGGCCTCCATGGAGGCCCTTGGCGAACCGATGCCGATGGCACCTGACATGCCGTGAAGCTTGGCGCGGGCCTCGTCGGTGCTGGTCAGCATGGGGCGGTCATCGTGTGAGGCACGGGTCATGCTGACCGTGATGCGTTCGTCGGAATTCACATAACCGGTCCCGAAGCGACCACGGTCGCACAGGAAATAACCGTTCACTTCGTCGTTGAAACGGTTCACGACACGACGCAGGGTACCGTAGCGCTCACCCGGGTTGATGTTACAGCCCACGCTGCAACCGGCGCAGATACTCGGAGCTGTCTGCAGGTCCCATTTGCGCACGTAATGCTTGCTGAAAGGTTTGTCAGTAAAGACGCCGGTCGGGCAGACTTCGGCCAGGTTGCCGGAAAACTCACTTTCCAGCGGGCCTTCCTGCCAGCGGCCGAAGTAGGTGTTGTCGTGGGAAGCCTGAGGACCAAAGTCCTTGCCACCCGCGTAATCCTTGTAGAAACGCACGCAACGGTAACAGGTAATGCAGCGGTTCATTTCATGCCCGATGAAGGGGCCCAGGTACTGGTTGGTGTGGGTCTTCTTCTTGCCGTCATAGCGACGGTAGTTGTGGCCAGACATCACGGTCATGTCCTGCAGGTGACATTCACCGCCCTCCTCGCAGACCGGACAGTCATGCGGGTGGTTGATCATGATGCTTTCGATGGCCTGGGCACGGAACTTGGCGGCCTTGGCAATGGAATAGCGGGCGCCCTCGCGCGGGGCGGTCATGCAGGCCATGTTGAGGCGGCCGCGTTCGTCCTCGTCATTGGCGTATTCGATGACCGCACATTGCCTGCAGGAACCCACAGAGCCCATGCTCGGGTGCCAGCAGAAATAAGGCAAATTTTCCCCGGCTGAGAGAATTTCCTCGAGCAGGTTATTGCTTTCATCAACCTCGATGACTTTGCCGTCTACGGTGATCTTTACCACTTCAATATCCCGATAAAATATTATTTATCAAAAGGTTACTTTATAAAATTAATGCTTTTTATAGCTGCAGCCGTGGGCCACATGGGCCTCGAATTCCGGCATGAAATGCTTCAACGCGCTCTGCAGCGGTTCCGCCGCACCCGGTGCCAGGGCACAGAAGGTGTTGCCCGGGGCCATGTAGCCGGTCATTTCCTTGAGAATGTCGATGTCCTTCATCTCGCCATGGCCCTCTTCCATCTTGTTGAGGATGTGCTCTACCCAGGGCAGGCCGTCACGGCACGGTGTACACCAGCCACAGCTTTCATGGGCAAAAAACTTGATTAGGTTTCGCACGCAACCGACCGGGCAGGTCTTGTCGTCCAGGACCATGATCAGCGAGGTACCCAGACGGCTGCCGGCCTTCTGGACAGCTCCCGGTTCCATCACCAGGTCTAGGTGTTCCGGCAGCAGGAAGTCTGTTGAACCACCACCGGGCAGGAAACCCTTGAGTTCATAACCGTCCTGCATGCCACCGGCGTAATCTTCCAGCAGTTCGCGGAAGGTAATGCCGACAGGGACTTCCCAGCAGCCCGGGTTTTTCACGCGGCCGCTGACACCGGAAATACGCGTACCAACGAAGTCGCCCTTGCCGAGCGCCTTGTACCAGTCAACGCCGTTGGCGACGATGCCCGGAATGTTGCAGATGGTTTCCACGTTATTGACCACGGTCGGGCGTCCCCACAGGCCGCTGACCTGTGGGAATGGCGGCTTGGCACGAGGATTGGCGCGCTTGCCTTCCAGGGCGTTGATCAGGGCAGTCTCCTCACCACAAATGTAGCGGCCAGCACTGGTGTGCAGGTAGATATCCAGGTCCCAGCCCTTGCCGAGAATATTCTTGCCGAGCATGCCGGCTTCATAGGCTTCATCGATAGCCTTCAGCAGACGCTCTTCACAGACGGTGTATTCACCGCGCAGGAAGATATAGCCGGTCTGGGCCTGCAGCGCCCAGCAGGTGGTGATCATGCCTTCAATCAGCAGGTGCGGGTCATGTTCAATCAGGAGACGGTCCTTGAAGGTACCCGGCTCCATTTCGTCACCGTTGACCACGAGATAGCGAGGTCCGCCATCGGGCGGCGGCACAAAGCTCCACTTCAGACCGGTATTGAAACCGGCGCCACCACGGCCGCCTAGACCAGCGTCCTTGACCAGGTTGACCACATCGGTGGGCTCCATGGTCACGGCCTTGCGCACACTCTCATAACCGCCAGCGGCTTCATATTGCTTGTAGTCGAAAGGCGCCCTGCCGATCTCGATATTCTTTGTTAATGGGTTGTCAGTGGCCATTGTCATTCTTTACGTTAACTGTCCAGGTTGACCGGAGTGCCGTCACGGTAGTGAGCCAGAATCTGGTCAATTTTCTTGGTGGTCAGGTTGGTATAGGTTTCACGACCTATCATCATGGCCGGCGCCTTGTCACAGGTGCCCAGGCACGGCACGGGAATCAGCGTGAACATGTCATCCTTGGTGGTTTCACCATAGTTGATGCCTAGCGTCTTGGTGATATGTGCCTGCAGGTTGTCACAACCGAGCATCCAGCACGCCACGCTGTCGCACAGCAGAATCACGTGCTTGCCGACAGGACGGCGGAAAATCATGTTGAAGAACGTGGCCACACCTTCCAGCTCATCTGGCGGAATGTCCAGGTACTCGGACACGGCCAGCAGGCTCTCGTCAGAGACCCAGCCCTGGTATTTCTGTACGATCTTTAGGGCTTCAAGACCCACGGCCTGAGTGTACGGGTAATGCGTCTTTTCATGCTCGATGTCATGGATCTCTGCTTCCGTCAGCTGGCGCGCCTTGATGGCGGTTGATGCGATGATGTTGTTCATTTAAATCAAAGTTTCTCGATTAACCAGTTTTGGTAAACCTGTCGGCAAACGGCTTTTCAGGCCTATGCCGACCTACAATTTTTGCTTATCTACTTATCGACGTCGGCCATCACGAAATCCGTGGTCGCAACCACGGCGGTAAAGTCCGCCAGCATCAGGCCCTTGCTCAGGAACGGAATGGCCTGGATGTGGATAAAGGACGGTGTGCGAATACGGGTCCGGTAGGAGCCACTGCCACCGTCGTTCACCAGGTAATACATATTCAGCCCCTTGGTCGCCTCGATGGTCATGGAAACTTCCGTCGGGTCGATAATCGGGCCCCAGCTCACGCTCAGGAAGTGGTCGATCAGGGTTTCGATGTCGAGCTTGCTCTTTTCCTTGATCGGCGGCGTGGTCAGCGGATGGTCTGACTTGTAAGGACCGGACGGCATGTTCTCCAGACACTGCTTGATAATGCGGCAGCTCTGGCGCATTTCCTCGACACGGACCGCAGCGCGGTCGTAGCAGTCGCCGTTGACGGCGATGGGCACGTCGAATTCGAAATTCTCGTAACCGCTGTACGGGCGGTTCTTGCGGTAGTCCCATTCCAGGCCGGTGGCACGCAAGGCGGCACCGGTCATGCCCCAGTCAAAGGCATCCTGGGTGTTCATGACACCGACGCCACGGGTACGCTGGCGAATGGTGGTGTTGGCCATTACCATCTTGTCGTATTCGGCCAGGCGTTTCGGGAAATAATCGACGAATTCCTTGACGCGTTTTTCCCAGCCGTTGGGCAAGTCCTGCGCCACACCACCGATACGGAACCAGCTCGGGTGCATGCGGCCACCGGTGATGGACTCGATGATATTGAAGGCTTTTTCTCGGTCTTCGAAACAGTAGAACAGCGGTGACAACTGGCCCAGGTCAACAGCCCAGGTGCCATAGAACAGCAGGTGGCTGCAGATGCGGAAGAATTCAGCCAGCATGACACGAATGGTCTTGACGCGGTCCGGTACCTGTATGCCGGCCATTTTTTCCACGGCCATGACATACGGCAGGTTGTTCATGACACCGCCGAGATAGTCGATGCGGTCGGTATAAGGAATATAGGTGTGCCAGCTCTGGCGCTCGCCCATCTTCTCGGCACCACGGTGGTGATAGCCCACGTCCGGCACACAGTTGATGACGTATTCACCATCCAACTGCAGGACAAAACGGATAATGCCGTGCGCTGCCGGGTGGTTTGGACCAAAATTCAGGAACATGTATTCGGACGTGTCCGAGTGATCGGTCAGACCCCATTCTGTGGGGTCGAACTTCATGGCTTCCTGTTCACGGTCCTGGATGTCATCGCTCATCTGGAACCAGTCCATCTCGGTGGCACGGGCTGGATGGTCTTTGCGCAGCGGATGACCGACCCATGTCGGCGGCGTGTAAATGCGTTTCTGGTTGGGATGGCCTTCGACATTGATGCCGAACATGTCCCACATTTCCCGCTCATGCCAGTTCGCGGCCGGCCACAGGGGGATCACAGTCGGGATGTTCTGATCATCCTCGGCCAGCGCAACCTTGATGCGGATATCGGCATTGCCGGAGAACGAAATCAGGTGGTAAACAACCGTAAAGGCGCTATCAGGCTGCCCCTCGCGATGCACGCGCACGCGCTCATCGATGGCCGTGACGTCGAGAAGCATTTCATAGCGCGGCCGGAAGTCATCACGCAGGTAGCGCAGGATTTCCAGCAGGCGGCTGCGGGGCACCCACAGGGTTGGCATGCCTTCAGCGGTATGCTGACGCACGAAAGAGGACTCCCCGAATTTGCGGTACAGGGCTTCGATGACTGCGGGAAGCTGGGCTTCTGCCTGGGCGGCTTGTTCGCTAACGGTGCTCAACGGTGATCTCGGTTCTGCTCAATTCGGATTATCGGGATTCAGTCCTGGTCACGCGGGCCTTTCTTGCCGGCCACGACGTCCCAGTAGCTGGGACCGACTTCGTTCGGGTCGACCAGCTCGGTGGCACTGATTCGGTCTTTCAGGCGTTTTTCACGTTGGATTTCCACTTTTTCACGCTCATAGATGCCCTGGTCACTGATCACCCAGCTGACCGGACGGCGTTTCTTGCCGATGGAATCCTGCAACAGGTTCAACCCCTGCAGTAGCGCCTCGGGACGCGGCGGGCAACCTGATACGTATACGTCCACGGGCAGGAATTTATCCACACCCTGGACTACGGAATAGATGTCGTACATGCCGCCGGAATTGGCACAGGAACCCATGCAGATGACCCAGCGCGGCTCCATCATCTGTTCATAAAGACGCTGAACAACCGGGGCGACCTTGCGGAAGACGGTACCGGCGATGATGATCATGTCGGCCTGGCGCGGTGTGGCACGAAATACCTCGGCACCGAAACGGGAAATGTCATGGCGGTTGGAAATGGCAGTAGCCGCTTCCACGTAACAGCAGGATAGGCCAAAGTTATAGGGCCACAGGGAGTTCTTGCGGCTCCAGGCCAGCATGTCTTCCAGCGTGGTCATGATGACATTCTTGCGAATGTAATCGTCAAACTGGCCCTGGCCCGGGCTCGGACCGGCAACTTCTTCAGGACGGACGAGTTCCCAGCTCATTAGTGGTGACCTCCGTGACCATGTTCATCATGGCTGTCTGCTTCGACTTCAACGATTTTACGGCCGTTGCGAATGTTCACGACGCCGCCCTCACCTTTCATGCTATGCAGATCGTGCTGCTGACGCTGGGTACGCCATTCCAGGGCGCCGCTGCGCCACAGGTACACCAAACCGGCGATGAGGATGAAAATAAAGATGAATACTTCAATGAACCCGACCCAGCCCGCTTCCCGAATGGAAATGGCCCAGGCAAAGAGGAAGACGGCTTCCAGATCGAAAATGATGAACAAGATGGCGGTCAGGTAAAACGGGACGGAAATCTTGATATTGGGGGAACCGGTGGGAACGATACCCGATTCGTAGACATCGTGGGTCGCGTGATCGTTACGCTTCTGCCCCAGCAGTGTCGAGGCGATCAGCAGACCTACGATGGCAACCACGACTATGCTGCCATAAACAATCAGGGGAAAGAGATCGATATTCAAATCGGCCAACCTTGTTCTGCAATCTAGTTAAGCATGTACATGCCGTTAAGCATGTCGTTGAGCAAACCACTCTTTCAAATCAGTTGCCGTATCGAAAACAACCGGTCATGACGATCATGGGCTCCGCCCTGCTACATACCCGGCCTGCCGTACTTCCTGTACTCCCTGTACTCGCTGGCCTGCTGTATTACTTGCGCTCGCCGTTGTCATGTTTTTATCCGGCTGCTGTTTCTTAAACACGCCTGCATGACTACAACCCTTGAGCGCCGCTTGCTGTAGTGAAAATGCAAACCCGCCAAGAGGCTCTGGCAATCCAGTGCAATGTGTCTTGGTATGTCGTGGCATGTTTCGTGACATGCCGGATTGAGGGCAGGAAAATTGTCGTGCTATTGCCTGTATTTGCTCACTTCAGGGCTGTCACCAGACGCCTTTAAAGCATGTTGCAGGCGCACTAATTTCACTGCTTCAAGCGGGGTGCCAATTTACACTTTAAGCCCTACCCGTTCAAGTACTTTTTCCTTGAATACCCGCATAAATAAAGGCCTTGAGGGGCATTTTCAGAATCAGGGACAAGCCCCGTTCACGCCTCAGAACAGTCTGTTTATGCCATTTAACGCTGCCACCTTGTAGGCCTCTGCCATGGTTGGGTAGTTAAAGGTGGTATCGACGAAATATTTCAGCGTATTGGCCTTGCCTTTCTGGTTCATGATCGCCTGGCCGATATGCACAATTTCCGAGGCCTGGTCGCCGAAACAGTGGATGCCGAGTATCTCGAGCGTGTCAAAGTGGAAGATGATCTTGAGCATGCCCACTTCATCACCGGTGATCTGGGCGCGGGCAATATTGCGGAAAAAGGCCTTGCCGACTTCATAGGGCACTTTCTTTTCCGTCAGCTCGTGTTCGGTATAGCCCACAGTGCTGATTTCCGGAATGGTATAGATACCGGTCGCGACATCATTCACATAATGGAACTCTTCTGGGTCAATGATGGCGTTGCTGGCTGCCCTGCCCTGGTCGTAGGCGGCGCTGGCCAGCGAGGGCCAGCCGATAACATCGCCGGCAGCATAGATATTGGGTACAGCCGTCTGGTACTTGCGATCAACCTTCAGGCGGCCCCGGCTGTCAGCATCCAGCCCCACGGCCTGCAGGTTGAGCTTGTCCGTGTTACCGGTGCGGCCGTTGGCCCACAAAAGGATGTCACTTTTGATTTTCTTGCCCGACTCCAGGTAGGTAATGACGTGGTCCTTGTGGTACTCAAGCTTCTTGAAATGCTCCTGGTGACGGCAGCGCACCCCCATATTCTGCAGGTGATAGCTGAGCGCATCGGTGATTTCAGTGTCAAGGTAGGACAGCAGTGAGTCCGCCGGATTGATCAGTTCCACCTTCATTTTCATGCCGGCAAAAATGGAGGCATATTCACAGCCGATGACACCGGCCCCGATAATTGTCACCTTTCGCGGTGAGGATTTCAGGGTCAGGATCGTGTCACTGTCGAAGACCAGCGGATGATTGAAATCGACGGCATCGGGTCGGTACGGGCGGGAACCGGTGGCGATAATGAAATTGCCGGCCTCCAGCACGGTTTTGGTTTTGCCCTCGCTGACCTGGATGTGCTGGCGGTCGATGAACTCCGCCATGCCCCTGTGAATCGGCACGTTGTTGCGATCATAGGCATCTCCTCGCGATTTGCCCTGGGCAGCCATCACCCGTTCAGCCTGTTTCAGGGTTTCCTGGAATGTAAGCTTTTTCAGGGAGCCCAGATCGTGCATCAGGGGGTTGGCGTGAAACTGCAGGACCTGCTTGACGGCAAAACGAATGGCCTTAGAAGGAATGGTGCCTAGATAGGTACAGTTGCCTCCGGGTAAGGGTTTGTCACACACCAGGCCCACTTTTTTTCCGGCCTTTGCGGCATTCATGGCTGCCGCTTCCCCGGACGGGCCACTGCCAATTACGAGCAGGTCATATTTCTGCTTTGCCCGCGATTTCCGGGGTGCACTGTGCTTCGGTTGTTTCTTGGTCTTCGCGTTTATCATCTGGACACTTAAGGCACAGCGTCTGCCATAGGTTGAGATTACAGGTACGGTGTGAACGCTGACGAATACCGGGCGGTGAAGCCGCCATCCTCGTCAACAATGAAATAGGCGGCCAATTGTAATTCATTTGCCAGCTTCATGCCTGCTTCCGGCCCCAGTACCTCCAGTGCGGTAGCCCAGGCATCGGCCAACATGGTCGACCCGGCTATCACTGTCACGGACGCCAGTCCGTGTGTCACAGGGCGTCCGGACACGGGATTGATGGTATGGGAATAGCGCGTCCCCTTGAAGTCGAAATAATTGCGGTAATTGCCGGAAGCTGCCAGCGCCAGCGGGTTGCCTGCCGAGGCGACCGGCCGGTTTAGCGACCTGAACAGTGTCGGCGCGGCATCCTGCGGCGTCTCAATCCCGAGTTGCCACGGTCGCCCTTCAGGATGGAGACCCGCCACCCGCACTTCGCCGCCAATTTCCACCAGATAGGCACCGATACCCTGCCCCTCCAGCAAACCGGCAATGGCATCCACGGCGTAGCCTTTGGCTATCGCCGACAGGTCAACGCTGACGGCGGCCATGCGGGTCAGCGTGCTGTTGCCGGCATCCACGTGCAGCCTATCCATCCCCAGAGCGTCCCGGGCGGCATTGATCGCTGCTGCATCCGGCACTGTTCCCATACTGTCTCCTGCACCGAATCCCCACAGGTCTACCAAGGGTTTGATGGTGACATCCAAGGCACCGCCGGATGCTGCATGCACCTGCATGGCACCCTGCATGACGGTAATGATTTCCCCGGATAGCGTCATCGGTACTCCGACGGGTTGACGATTAAAGCGTGACAGTTGCGAGTCCGGGGCGTAGGTGGAAAAAAGTGCTCTGTCCAGATGCTGCAGGCGCGTGCTGATACGTGTGCCGAGGTCTGCCATGGCATCGGCAGACAAGGCCTTGCCTGGCAACAGGATACGGTATCCGGTACCCATGGTAGGACCGGACAATGCGATGACGGATGGCGCGGATTCTCCCCCATCAGCTGACGATACCGCCGGGGAGGAAAGTGAAGGGTAGAACAAGGCCAGGACAACGAATGCGCCCAGCAAAATGAGCAGGGTCAGGACTGGCAGCAACCAGCGGGGGTTGCTGCCATGACCGGTCCCGTCAGTAGACCATGGATTCATCTTCCGGGTAACACAGGTGCTTCACACCGGCCATCATGTTGACCATGCGCACCACCTGGGCACTGTAGCCAAACTCGTTGTCGTACCACAGGTACAGAATCATGTTCTTGCCATTGACGATGGTTGCCTTGGCATCCACGGTACACGCTTCGCGGGAACCGATGAAATCACTGGATACCGCATCCGGTGATTCCGTATAGCCGATCTGGTTCTGCAGTGGCGAATGCAAGGCGACTTCCCTGAGGTACTCGTTGATCTCTTCTTTACTGGAAGAGGTCAGCAGGGTCAGGTTCAGAATAGCAATGGAGACGTTGGCCACCGGGACTCTGACGGCATTTCCGGACAACTTTCCTTCCAGTTCCGGGACCGCCTTGGAAACGGCCTTGGCGGCACCGGTTTCGGTCAGCACCATGTTCAGCGGCGCACTGCGGCCACGGCGGTCGGCCTTGTGGTAGTTGTCGATCAGGTTCTGGTCATTGGTGTAGGCATGGACGGTTTCCACGTGGCCATGCACGATGCCGTACTTCTCGTGGATTAGCTTCAGTACCGGCGCAATGGCGTTGGTGGTACAGGAAGCGGCGGAAATGATCTTGTCATCCGGCTGGATGGTGTCATGGTTGATGCCCATCACGATGTTCTTCAGATCACCCTTGCCAGGCGCTGTCAACATGACCTTGCTGACCCCTTTGGATTTCAGGTGCTGGCTCAGGCCTTCGGCATCACGCCAGCGGCCCGTGTTGTCAATCACCAGGCCATCCTGGATGCCGTACTGGGTGTAGTCGATACTGTCCGGGCTGTCAGCGTAAATGATCTCGATGACATTACCGTTGGCGATGATGCGGTTGTTGTCTTCCTCAACACGAATGGTGCCGGAAAAGGAACCGTGCACGGAGTCGTTGCGCAGCAAGTTGACGCGTTTGATCAGATCGTCTTCCCCGCCCTTTCTAACTACGATGGCGCGCAGGCGCATGATCTGGCCGTTACCAGTCTGTTCCAGCAGCAACCGGGTCACCAGACGGCCGATACGGCCAAAACCGTACAGGATGACATCCGTCGGCCTTTCCACAGGCTTGTGGTCAACGCCAACCAGGTGTGAGAGCTCTTTGGCCACCAGCGCATCCAGGTCAACATTGGCGTCGGCTTCCAGGGCTTCCATATAAGTCACGGTCAACTTGCCCAGGTCGATCTGACAGGGACACAGGTCCAGCTTGGCAAGGGCTTTCAACACGGGATTGCTTTCGAACTCGGAAAGCTCGTTGCGGGCAACTTCTCGCACACGACGGTGCGACTTCATGATGTTGGCGACCGAACGGTTGTTCAGGTTGCGGCCATACAGAAAGATCTGGACGCCTTTCTCGTTTTCCAGCCTTCCCATGATGGGCAGCATTTCCTGTGCCAGTGCCTCACGGGCTTTCCAGTCACCAAAATAGTCGTCTACACTCGGTCGTTCCACGCGTTGTTTTCCTGTAAAATTTGGAGTTTTAGAAAAGGCGCGTATTATCCAAGGATGTCCCGGAGAAGTCCATTACCGACTCCCCTTTTGGGCCAATCCCGATCTTCTGCCAACTCACTACACTGACATGAACTTTCCAAGCCCGGGCATGCTGCTGTTTTCACGCTGCTCGCGCAGTCCTGATAGCCCGTTATGACAATTCTGCAACTCGAAGACCTGCCCGCGATTGAGCGGCCGGGTGACAGACAACGCTGGTCCGGCATGGCCGGCGCCGGTGCCGGCCTGGTACTGGCCAACTATGCGCGCCAGCATGGCGGTCTGACCGTGGTGGTCACTGAAAACAGCCAGCAGGCCGAGCGCCTGCTGGCGGAAATCGCCTTTTTCAGTGACCATGATATGACCCACCTGGAATTTCCGGACTGGGAGATCCTGCCCTATGACAATTTCTCCCCCCACCAGGACATTATCTCGCGGCGCCTGACCACGCTGGTCGCCCTGCCCGAGGCCAAAAAGGCCACCTTGGTAATACCGGTCAGCACCCTGCTGCACCGGCTGGTCCCGACCGGCTACATTCGCGGCATGAGCCTGGATCTCAAGGTTGGCGAACAGTTGGACCTGCCTGCCATGCGCCGGGAACTGGAAGCCGCCGGGTATCTGTGCGTGGAATCCGTATATGAGCATGGCGAATTTGCCGTGCGCGGCTCCATTCTCGACATTTTCCCTATGGGCGGTACAGCGCCGGTGCGGATCGAGCTGTTTGACGAGGACATCGAAAGCCTGCGTCACTTCGATCCCGAAACCCAGTTGTCCCAGGAAAAACTCGACAGCATCAAGCTGCTGCCAGGCAAGGAATTCCCCCTCACCGAACAGGGCATCACCCGGTTCCGGCAGAATTTTCGTGAGCGCTTTGATATCGATGTCCGCAAGTGCCCGCTGTATGACGATATCTCACGCGGCGTGGCGGTGGCCGGCATCGAGTATTACCTGCCGCTGTTCTACGAATCCCTGTCCACCCTGTTCGACTACCTGCCAGCGCACAGCACATTCTTCACCGTGGGCCAGGTGCATGACGCCGCGGAACTGTTCTGGCACGACATTCGGTTGCGCTATGAAGACCGGCGGGTGGATCCGGAACGCCCTATCCTGCCTCCCCAGCATCTGTTCCTGGGTACAGAGCAGCTGTTCGCCAGCCTGAACCGCTTTGCGCAGGTCAATCTCCAGTCAGTTGCCGGCGACAGCGATCAGGCCAGCCTACCGGTTGTGCCCATACCAAACCTGGATGTTGAACATAAACGCGACAACCCTCTGCAGAAGCTGCAGCATTTTCTTGCCGGCGTTACGGAATCACCGGTGCTGTTCTGCGCCGATTCCCCGGGACGCCGTGAAGCCCTGCTGGAACTGCTGGGTGGAGTCGGTATCAGCCTGAAAACCGTGGAGGACTGGCAGGAATTCCAGGCCTTGAAGCTGCCACTGGCAATCACCGTGGCACCGCTGGAAAACGGTCTGCACCTGGTCGACCCGCCACTGGTGCTGATCACCGAGAGCCAGCTGTTTGCCGATCATGTCAGTCAGCCGCGCCGGCGCGGCAAGTTTACTGACAACACCGACTTCATAATCAAGAGTCTCACCGAGCTTCATCTCAATGCGCCGGTGGTGCACATCGATCATGGAATCGGCCGTTACAAGGGACTGCAGACTTTCGAGGTGGAAGGCCAGCTGACCGAATTCCTGGTTCTGGAATATGCCGACGAAGCCAAACTCTATGTCCCGGTTTCCTCCCTGCACCTCATCAACCGTTACAGCGGTGCCGATGCCGACCATGCCCCGCTGAACAAACTGGGCAGTGACCAGTGGGAAAAAGCCAAGCGCAAGGCGGCCGAAAAAGTCATCGATGTGGCCGCGGAGCTGCTGGATGTCTATGCGCGCCGTGAAGCCCAGAAAGGGATGAAGTTCACCTTGCCTGAAGAAGACTACCGGCAGTTCGTGCGCGACTTTCCGTTCGAGGAAACCGAAGATCAACAGGAAACCATACAGGCCGTGCTGCAGGATCTGCAGCAGGAAAAAGCCATGGACCGCCTGGTTTGTGGTGATGTCGGCTTCGGCAAAACCGAAGTGGCCCTGCGGGCGGCATTCATTGCCGTGAGCAACAACACCCAAGTGGTGATCCTGGTGCCCACCACCCTGCTGGCCAAACAGCACTATGACAATTTCAAGGATCGTTTCGCCGACTGGCCGATCAACATTGCGCTGATGTCGCGCTTCGTCTCCGGCAAACAGCATACGGACAACATGGCCAAACTGGCCAACGGCAAGATCGACATTGTCATCGGCACGCACAAACTGCTCAGCACGGATATGAAATACCACAATCTCGGCCTACTCATCATTGACGAAGAGCACCGTTTCGGCGTGCGTCAGAAAGAAAGGCTCAAGTCACTTCGCGCCAATGTCGACATCCTGACCCTGACCGCGACGCCGATACCGCGCACACTCAACATGGCCATGTCCGGTATTCGCGACTTATCCATCATCGCGACGCCGCCAGCGCGGCGCTTGTCGGTAAAAACCTTTGTGCGCCAGTCCACCCCCGCACTGATTCGCGAAGCGGTCCAGCGTGAATTGCTGCGCGGTGGCCAGGTTTTTTATCTGCACAATGAGGTCAAGACCATTGAGAATGCCGCCGATGAGCTGCGCAAGCTGGTGCCCGAGGCCAAAGTGTGTGTTGGCCATGGCCAGTTGCGGGAAACCCAGCTCGAGAAAGTCATGTCGGACTTCTATCATCGCCGCTACAACGTGCTGGTGTGTTCCACCATCATCGAAACAGGTATCGACATTCCTACGGCCAACACTATCATTATGGAACGTGCAGACAAATTCGGTCTCGCACAGCTGCACCAACTGCGCGGACGAGTCGGCCGTTCTCATCACCAGGCCTATGCCTACCTGCTGACACCACACCCCAAGTCGATGAGCGCAGATGCCCTGAAGCGTATCGATGCCATCGGCAATGCTGACACGCTGGGAGCTGGTTTCGTCCTGGCCAGCCATGACCTGGAGATCCGCGGTGCTGGCGAGCTGCTGGGCGATGAACAAAGCGGGCATATCCAAACCATCGGTTTCAGCCTCTACAGTGAAATGCTCGAACATACCGTCAACCTGATGAAACAAGGTAAGCATCCCGATCTGAACCGGCCGATTCACACCGGCACAGAAATCAATCTCCATATGCCGGCGCTGATCACGGAAGAGTACCTCCCGGACGTACATACCCGACTGATGATGTACAAGCGCATTGCCAATGCCGGCAACAAAAAGGAACTGGATAACCTGAAAGTGGAAATGATCGACCGCTTTGGACTGCTGCCGGAACCTACCCGGCTGTTGTTTGAAGTCACCCAGCTGAAACTCACTGCGCAAAGCCTGGGCATTGCCAAGGTCGAGGCCAATGCCCGTTTCGGCAAGGTGCTGTTCGACAAGGAAACCGCTGTCGAGCCTTATGCCGTGGTCAAACTGGTGCAGGAAACGCCCGCACTGTTTTCCCTGGGCGGCGCCACGGAATTGAAATTCCGCCATGACCTGGGCGACGCCCGCGAGCGTCTTGGCTTTGTCAGCAGCCTGCTGGCATCTTTAACTCCCGAAGGCCTTCAGGTAGCCTGATGCCATGACGCGATTTCAACATGCCTGCCTGCTACTGTCCTGGTTGTTACCTCCGGCCATGGCGTCCGACGCCATGGCCCAGGGATTCAGCATTGATGGCAATCGCTGGTATGAAATTGAGGTGAGTATCTTCAGCAACGAGGGGCCAGAAGTCAGTAATGAACTGGTGATCCCGGAAAAAACCGATCTTACCTACCAGCAACCGTTGCGCCAGCTGGAACCTGCTGCCAGCAGCTTCCTGATCGACTTTGATGAGCCCGACGACAACCAGGTCAACACGTCTGCTGTCGGCCAGGCTGGATTCTCCTTAATCCAGGCCCGGGAACCGCTCATGATCGGTCCAGAAACAAAACCCCCCGCGGGGGATTTCAGGCTGACAGACTTCAGTCGCGACCCCTTCATCGCCCTGGGCAACGAGGAAGCCGAATTCACCGCCTACAATCGTGATTTGGAACGTTCTCCGGATCATCGCCTGCTGTTTCACGCGGTCTGGCGCCAGCCTGTGCTGAACCGTATGCAGTCCGGCGCCATTGTTGTCAGCGGCGGAGACCAGTTCGGTAAACACCACGAACTGGAAGGCAGCCTGCGCTTCAGTTACAACATCAACCGTGTGGATATCGAGGCCCGGGTCTGGCTGGCCGACTTTTCCGCCTTCCCTAACACTACTACCAACACGACATCGTGGCAGCTGCCCGAACCGCCATTTCCCGGCGGTGACAGTACCTTGACCATGGACCTGCCGGTCACCCGCCTGGCCTACATGGACCAACTGCGGCAAATGGTGAGCAATGAGCTGTATTACCTGGATCACCCGGCTATAGGGCTGCTTGTGCAGATCCGGCCCTATACCCTGCCAGAACCCGTCGGCTTTTCATTCGAATAGGGCCGTGCTTGCGTCGAACCCAGCGCGCGGCTGGCAGGCGCCGACATCAGGCTGGTAAAAACCGTGTGGGAGAAATGAACTGCCTTTCAGGCAGTTGTCAGAGTGATCGCTTCAGCCAGCAACCGGCGGACGTCGTCGATGCCTGTCGCCAGGATGGCATGGATGTCATCAAAGGTGATGGCTGTATCTATGACCCCTGCTGCCCAGTTCACTACCAGGGCAATACTGGCATACGGCAAGTCCAACTCACGTGCCAGCGCCGCTTCAGGCATGCCCGTCATCCCGACGATATCGCAGCCATCGCGCTGCAGGCGCCTGATTTCAGCGGCCGATTCCAGCCGCGGACCTTGTGTACACCCGTAAACCCCGCCATGACTGCAAGGCAGTCCAAGCCGTTCTGCAGCCTGTGTTAGGGCCTTGCGTAGGGTTGTGTCATAAGGCCAGGTGAAATCGATGTGGTTGTCGACGCTTTCTAGGACATCGAAAAAGGTATGTGCCCTGCCCCAGGTGTAATCAATGATCTGGTCAGGGACGACAAGATGGCCTGGAGCCATCTCCGGGGTAATACCGCCAACGACATTGACGGCGAACACCGCATCCGCGCCGGCTGCTTTGAGGGCCTGGATGTTGGCGCGGTAGTTGATGCGATGTGGCGGAATACCGTGCGTGCTGCCATGGCGCGGCAGGAACAGCACGTCTGTGCCGGCCAGTGATTCACGACTGAGGATGACAGGCATGTCACTCCAGGGGGTGTCCTGGGTAACCGTGTCGACATTATCGCTGCCGCTGAGGCTATAGAAACCGCTGCCGCCGATAATGCCGATGATCATGCGCGCCGGGTCTCCTTACTTGTAATAGGCGTTGTCATCAATGGAGTGGTCCGTGACATCACGGATCTCCTTGATCTGCGGCAGCTGAGCCTTGAGGGTGCTTTCCACCCCTTCCTTCAGGGTGACATCGACCATGCCGCAGCCCTGGCAACCGCCGCCAAAACGCAGGATCACGATGCCGTCTCCTGTCACTTCCTCCAGGCTGATAAACCCACCATGGGCTGAAAGGCCGGGATTGATTTCGTTGTAAAGGATGTAATTGATCCTGTCTTCCAGCGTGCTGTCATCCGTGATTTTCGGCATGCGGGAATTGGGTGCCCGGATGGTCAACTGCCCCCCCATACTGTCCTTGGCAAAATCCACCACGGCTTCTTCCAGGTACTGCTTGCTCTTTTTTTCCACAAAAGAGCGAAACCCGGTGTAGTCAAACACTTCATCATCGGGCTGTTCTTCGCCGGGCCGGCAAAAGGCGATACAGGTTTCCGCTTTCGGCGTACCGCCATCGAGCACGAATACGCGAATGGCAATGCCTTCGCAATCCTGTTTGTCGAGCAGTTGCTTGAGATAGGTCTGGCCTGACTCAGTGATTTCGATCATGGCTATTGGAGGTCCTGAATTGTCGATTGTAGGGTTGGTCGTGATGATTAACGAACAGGGCTGAATCCCCTATAGGGCGTCGCCAAACCCTGCTTAAAGGTCAGCGTTCGGTGCCGTAACTGTATTGTCGGCCATGCCAGCAAATATAGCAAAACAAGACCCTACAAAGTATCAGTTTATTCAGCGACTTCAATGACTTGCCCATGGTACTGATACCGGTGTCGTAGTATCATCGCGAACCTTGAATCCGACCGTCCCGGCTGACGTTTCACCGGGGTAGTCAACCGCACTATTACCCGGGTTGAACCATGTATATTTACGACAAATACGACCACCAGATGCTGCAGGATCGCATCAGGCAATTCCGTGACCAGACCCAACGCTTTCTTAACGGCAAACTGACACCTGAGCAGTTTCTGCCACTGCGCCTCCAGAACGGCCTCTACATCCAGCGCCTTGCCCCCATGCTGCGTGTGGCCATACCCTATGGCATGTTGTCTTCGCGGCAGTTGCGCAAACTGGCCTCCATTGCCCGCGATTACGACAAGGGCTATGCGCACTTTTCCACGCGCCAGAATATCCAGTACAACTGGCCGCAACTCGAACAGGTCCCTGACCTGCTGGCCGAACTGGCTGAAGTGGAAATGCATGCCATCCAGACCAGCGGCAACTGCATTCGCAACACCACTACGGACCAGTTCGCCGGTGTTGCGCCCGATGAAATCGAGGACAGCCGTCCCTGGTGCGAAATCATTCGCCAGTGGTCCACTTTCCACCCGGAATTCGCCTACCTGCCGCGCAAATTCAAGATTGCCGTGTGTGGTACTGCCAACGATCAGGCGGCCACCCAGGTGCATGACATCGGTTTGTACATCAAGAAAAACGACCAGGGCGAGATCGGCTTCCAGGTGCTGGTTGGCGGCGGCCTCGGCCGCACGCCGGTCATCGGTTCCGTGATCAACGAATTCCTGCCCTGGCAGCACCTGCTCAGTTATCTCGATGCCATCATGCGGGTCTACAACCGCTTTGGCCGTCGAGACAACAAGTACAAGGCCCGTATCAAGATTCTGGTCAAGGAAATCGGTGCCGATGCCTTCCGCGAAAAAGTGGAAACCGAATACCGGCATGACAAGGATGGCCCCGCCACTCTGACCCAGGAAGAAGTGGATCGCTGCAAGGCCTATTTCAAGGATCCGGCGTATGAAGACCTGCCCGATACCGACAATGCCGTGGCAGAAGCCGCCAGTACCGACCTGCTCTTTCATCATTGGCTTGAGCGTAACGTGGCCCAACACATAAAGTCGGGCTATCGTATTGTCACGCTCTGCCTGAAAGAAACCGGCGTTGCTCCAGGCGATGTCACCGACGGCCAGATGGAGTTCATTGCCGATCTGGCCGACAGGTATTCCTTTGGCGAGATTCGTGTGACCCATGAACAGAACGTGGTACTGGCCGATGTTCGCGTCAGTGACCTCTATGAGCTGTATCGTGCCTGCAAGCAGGAAGCCCTGGCCACACCGTACCTGGGCATGCTAAACGACATTATCTGCTGCCCGGGCGGCGATTTCTGCTCTCTGGCCAATGCCAAGTCGATTCCGATTGCCGAAGCCATCCAGCGTCGTTTTGACGACTACGACACACTGAAAAATATCGGTGACATCACCCTCAACATTTCCGGTTGCATGAATGCCTGTGGCCATCACCATGTCGGCAATATCGGCATTCTCGGTGTCGACAAGAAAGGCGAAGAGTTCTACCAAGTGACCTTGGGTGGCGCTGCCGACCGAGAAACCGCCATCGGCAAGGTGCTCGGTCCGTCATTTGCCCAGGAAGACATGCCCGAGGTGATCGCTAAGATTATCGATGTCTACCTGGAAAACCGCGAGGACGGGGAAACCTTCCTGGCCACCTACAACCGTCTCGGTATCGATCCCTACAAGGAGCGTGTCTATGCCACAGCTGATTAAGAACGGCGCCGTCGCCGACAACACCTGGGAACGGGTCACCATGGAAACCGCTGCCGACAGCGTTCTGGGGGCTGATACCGGCGCCCAGGTCATCGTGCCGCTCGCCATGTGGATGGCAGAAAAGGACTCGCTGACGGCTTCCGACAAAAGTATCGGAGTTTGGCTCGACAGCGAAGATGATCCTTACGAACTGGGTGATGAAGCGGCAAACCTGCCCCTCATCGCACTGGATTTCCCAGTGTTCCGTGATGGCCGGCCGTTTTCCACGGCTGCCATCCTGCGCGAACGGCTGGACTTCAAGGGAGAATTACGCGCCGTTGGGGATGTCCACCGCGATCAGTTGTTTTACATGCAGCGGTGCGGCTTTGACAGCTTCGAATTGGCCGAAGGAGAAGATGTCGCCACAGCCTTGTCCGCGTTTACGGATTTCACCACCAACTACCAGAGCACGGTGACAGAACCCACCCCCCTGTTCCGCCGCCGCCAGGCATAGCCGCTCAGGAAATCAGTTCGTCCTTGTTGCGTGAGCGCTGGAGCCAGCGCAGCAGGGTATTGTCCAGCGCGCCTTCCAGCATGCCGCCAAACTTGTCGGCCAGCTTTTTGCGTTTCTCGTAGGCCACGTGATACACATCCCGTGTATCACAGACTGCCATGATGACTTCATCACTGGTGCCGATCTCATCAACCAGACCCAATTCGCGGGCGCGAATGCCCTGCCAGGTCTCGCCTGTGGCCAGCTTGTCGATGTCCATGTCAGGGCGTGATTCACGAATGAAGTTCTTGAAGAGCTGGTGTACTTCCTGGACATCCTCAGCCATTTTCTGGCGCCCTTTCTCCGTATTCTCGCCGAACATAGTGAGAGTACGCTTGTGGTCACCGGCCGTAATCATTTCATAATCCACGTGCTTGTCGCGCAGCAGTCGGTTGAAGTTCGGCAGCTGGACGACCACACCGATGGAGCCGATATAGGCAAAAGGGGCTGCGACGATCTTGTTGGCCACGCAAGCCATCATGTAGCCACCGCTGGCAGCGACCTTGTCCACACAAATGGTCAACGGGATGTTACGACTGCGAATGCGATGCAACTGCGAGGCCGCCAGGCCGTAGGCATGCACCATGCCGCCGGGGCTTTCCAGACGCAGCAGGATTTCATCATGTCCTTCGCGCACAACGGACAACACGGCAGTAATCGCCAGGCGCAATTCATCGGCCTGGGATGCTTTGGGATCGCCATTGAAATCGATGACATAAAGACGGTCGCGACTGTCCGCAGGATCAGATTTATTACGGGCTTTCTTCTCCGCCTTGGCTTTCTTCCTTTCTGCCTTGGCAGCCAGTTTCAGCGTGCTCTCATCATCCACTTCCTTGCGGATGGTGTCGCGAAAACCCTCCAGCTCCTTGTTCAGATGGGTCACCACAATACTGCCCTTGCCTTCTTTCTTCTGTTTCATGGTATTGGCAACGGCAGCGGCCATGATGATCAGAATGGCAAGGACAACTGTGACGGTTTTGGCCAAGAAGAGGCCGTATTCAACGAGAAATTGCACGGATGGGCTCCACAATCAGGTGAATGATTTTGACAGTCAGTGTAACAGAAGGATGCGGCATTTGATGGACTAAAGAGATAGGGTCCGTGAAGCAGGCTCTGACTTGATGAGTTTCATGCTTAATGTTAGGCGTCCATTTCCACCCTGGCGGTAGTGGGATCATCAATATTGGTTTCCGGGTTGGCATAGAAGTCAAAGAATACTGTCATGCTGATCGAACAGATAATCAGGGGCAGGACCATGACCGGCGAACCCTTGCGAAACCACAGACCAGGGGTAATTGCCAGGTTGGGATTACCTTCGT
>Ga0255760_10000637_pt1 | contig 34887 bp, 29 predicted proteins | sample 071ome_25_FD_179960 | JGI IMG/M metagenome (GOLD analysis project Ga0255760, IMG submission 179960) | Coastal salt marsh microbial communities from the Groves Creek Marsh, Skidaway Island, Georgia - 071410BT metaG (version 2) | ecosystem: Environmental > Aquatic > Marine > Intertidal zone >...
CGCCGCCCGCCGGGCCGGACAGGATGGCGTCCTTGCCCTGGAACATGCGCGCGCCGGTCAGCCCGCCATTGGACTGCATGAACATCAGGTTCACGTCGCCCAGATCGTCCGCCACCCGGTCCACATAGCGCCGCAGGATCGGCGAAAGATAGGCATCGACCACCGTGGTATCGCCACGGCCCACCAGCTTGATAAGCGGGCTGGTCTCATGGCTGACGGAAATCTGGGTGAAGCCGATCTCGCGCGCGATCCGGGCGCAGGCCTTCTCGTGGTCCGGCATCCGGTAGCCATGCATGAAGGCGATGGCCACCGCGCGGATGCCGACGTCATAGGCTGCCTGCAGCGCGGCGCGCGCGCCGTCCGCATCGAACGGGACGATGACCTCGTCCTGGGCGTTCACCCGTTCGTCGATCTCCACGACCTGCTCATAGAGCAGTTCGGGCAGGACGATGTTCCGGTCGAACAGGCGCGGGCGCGCCTGGTAGCCGATGCGCAGCGCGTCGCGGAAGCCGCGCGTGGTTGCCAGCACGGTGCGGTCACCCTTGCGCTCCAGCAGCGCGTTGGTGGCCACGGTCGTGCCCATCTTCACCGCGCCGATCTGCGCCGACGGGATGGGATCGCCGTCCGTCAGGCCCAGCAGGTCGCGGATGCCCTGCACCGCCGCGTCGTCATAATGCTCGGGATTGACCGACAGCAGCTTGTGGGTACGCAAGGAACCGTCCGGCGCACGCCCGACGATGTCGGTGAACGTGCCGCCCCGGTCGATCCAGAAATGCCAGAGACTGCCGGATGTCTGGTTGTCCGCACCCATCAAAACACACCTTGTAGAGCCGAACCCGAGACTGGTTTTTCACGCTCCAAAAGTCAAAGTGGCTTGTCTCCGGACAGAACACGTTCCCCGGTCAGGGATACTTCCTAGAAGACCGGGCCCTCGCCAGCGTGTCGCCGTCCGCATTGCGCGCCCGCGCGCTCCACTCGTAATTGTGCGACCCGCTCGGCGGACACGGGCTCTGATAGGAGAATTCTCCCGGCTGGATCACGTCGCCGCCGGAATAGTCCGCCGACCCGCCGCCATGGTTATAGCTGGGCACATCCAGGTCGGTCAGCGAGAAGCGGATTTCCGTGGTGCCTTCGGGCACGTTCTTCAGGGTGAAGATCGGATTGTCCACCCGGTTGGGGTAAACCGTGTTGCACATGGGAATGTCGCCCCATTCAAACGTGAACGAGAAATAGTCTGCGTAGGCAGCGGGCGCGGCTGCGCTTGCACCCAGGATCACGGCAGCGCCGAGAAGCGTACGGAACGTCATGAGGTTTTCCTTTTCGTAGGCGAGGCCGCTCCGGGCAAGCACGGCATGGTGGCAGCAAGCGGCCGCAAACACCATCCATCCAACGCGTGTGACCGAGGTATATCTGCGGGACAGCGTTTCGCCCGCCGCGTGTTTCCGCTAAACGTTGCGCCATGAGTATCTGGGGCAAGGTCATCGGCGGCACGGCCGGGTTCGTGATCGGCGGTCCGCTGGGCGCGCTGATCGGCGCCGGCGCAGGACACCTGTACGACAAGGCACGCGAAAGCGCGGCGGATACCGGGGACGGTGACCCCACCAAGCAGGTCGGCTTCACCATCGCTGTCATCGCGCTGGGTGCAAAACTGGCGAAGGCCGACGGCGTCGTCACGCCCGACGAGATCCGTGCCTTCCGCCGCGTGTTCAAGGTCGCACCCGAAGAAGCCTCCAACGTCGCCAAGGTGTTCAACCTCGCACGAAAATCGACTGCAGGTTATGAAGCCTATGCACGCCAGGTCTCCGGCATGTTCGCGTCCAACCCGGCCGTGCTGGAAGAACTGCTCAACTGCCTGTTCCACATCGCGCTGGCCGACGGCGTCGTCCATGACGACGAGCTGACTTACCTGAAGAACGTCTCCGCCATCTTCGGGTTTTCAGAGGCCGACTTCGCCCGCATCCGTGAGCAGAACATGGGGCCCGACGAGGCCGACCCCTACACGGTCCTCGGCATTCCCCACGATGCGGACGACGACACCGTGAAAGCGACCTACCGCAAGCTGGTGCGCGAAAATCATCCCGATGCGCTGATCGCCCAGGGCATGCCGGAAGAGTTCGTCGAGATCGCCAACGACAAGCTGGCGGCGATCAACGCGGCGTATGACCGGATCAGCGCCCAACGGGGCATTCGCTGACTGCGCGAACCATGGCTTCCGCCCCGCCCCTGCTCGCTCTCAAGGACGCTGCCGTCAGCTTCGGCGGCGCGCCGCTGTTCACCGGCGCGGAACTGTCGGTCACGCCGGGTATGCGCGCCTGCCTGGTGGGCCGCAACGGATCGGGCAAATCGACCATCATGAAGGTGCTGGCCGGCCTCATCGTGCCGGACACGGGCGAGCTTTACGTCGAGCCGGGCCTGACCATCGGCTATCTGCCCCAGGATGTGCCATTCGTGTCTGGCCAGACCGTGGCCGAGTTCGTCGCGGGCAAGGACGGTGCGCCCCGGCACGAGGTGGATGCGGCCCTGTCGCGCGTCGATATCGACGGCGACCGGCTGGGCAGCACCTTGTCCGGGGGCGAGGCGCGGCGCGCGGCGCTGGCCCAGGCGATGCTCGCCGATCCGGACGTGCTGCTGCTGGACGAGCCGACAAACCATCTGGACCTTCCCACCATCGAATGGCTGGAACGCGACCTGGTGGAGCGCCGCAAGACCCTGATCGTCATCAGCCATGACCGTGCGTTTCTTGAAGCCGTCACCACCGACACCTTCTGGATGAGCCGCGGCGTGCTGCGTCACAACGCGCAAGGTTATGGCAGCTTCGACGCGTGGACCGAGCGGGTCGCCGAAGCCGAAGTGGCCGCCGCACGCAAGCTGGACCAGAAGCTGAAGGCCGAAGCGCGCTGGCTGGAGCGCGGCGTCACGGCCCGGCGCAAACGCAATCAGGGCCGTCTGGCGAAGCTCGATCAGCTGCGCGCCCAGCGCAAGGCACTGCTGACCGGGGAGAAGCTCGCCGAATTCGAACTGGACTCAGGCCCCCTTTCCAGCCGGCTGGTGATCGAGTGCGAGAACCTCACCAAGTCCTATGGCGAGCAGAAAATCATCGACGGGTTCTCCACCCGCATCCTGCGCGGTGACCGGGTCGGCATCCTGGGCCCCAACGGCGCGGGCAAGTCGACGCTGCTGAAGATCCTGATCGGCGAGGAAGAGCGCGACAGCGGCCGCCTGCGCCGCGCCAAGAACCTGACGATGGCGTTCTTCGACCAGACCCGCGCCCAGCTCGACCCGAACGACACGCTCTGGCAGACGCTCGCGCCCCAGGGCGGGGATTCGATCAACGTGCGCGGCACGCCCCGCCATGTGGTCGCGTATCTGCGCGACTTCCTGTTCGACGAGAAACAGGCCCGCGCGCCCGTCGGCACGTTGTCGGGCGGCGAACGCAACCGGCTGCTACTGGCGAAGATCCTCGCCCAGCCGTCGAACCTGCTGGTGCTGGACGAGCCGACCAACGACCTCGACGCGGACACGCTCGACGTGCTGATTGACATGCTCGACAGCTATGACGGCACCGTCCTGCTGGTCAGCCATGACCGCGACTTCCTGAACCGCATCGTCAGTTCGACCATCGCGGTCGAGGGCAACGGCGTGGTGGAGGAGTATCCCGGCGGGTATTCCGACTACCTTTCCCAGCGCAAACGCGCCGCGCGCGAAGCCGACCGGGAGAAGGACCGGAAGAAGCAGGCCGCAAAAGCCGCGCCCAAACCGGCGCCCCCGGCCGTGGCGAAAAAGCTGTCCTTCAAGGAACAGCACGAGCTGGAAAACCTGCCGGACCGCATCGCCGCGCTGGAAAGCGCGAAGGAAAAGCTGGAGGTGGTGCTGGCCGACCCGAATCTCTTCGCCAAGGACCGCAACGCCTACGAGAATGCGGCGAAGAAGCTGTCGGAGGTCGAGACCGCCATCGGCGATGCCGAGGAACGCTGGCTGGTGCTGGAAGCCCGGCGCGAGGAACTGGCGCACAAGGCGACCCCATGAAAGCACCGAACGTGAGCGGACCGGACATAATCACCGAGTTCCGCTCGCCCAACTGCAACGCGCGCAAGCCGGAACGCGGGCTCGATCCGGTGATCGACACGCTGGTGATCCATTACACGGGCATGATGCCCACCGAACGCGCGCGCGACTGGCTGTGCGCCCCGGCCTCCAGGGTGAGCGCCCACTACCTGATCGACGAGGACGGAACCACCTGGCGGCTGGTCGAGGAGACCGAGCGCGCCTGGCACGCCGGGGTTGGTGCGTGGCGCGGCTGGCGCGACATCAATTCACGCTCCATCGGGATCGAACTGTCCAATCCCGGCCACGACTATGGCTACCGGCCCTTCCCGGACGCGCAGATCGCGGCGCTGATCGAACTGGGCAAAGGCATCCTCGCCCGGCACCCGATCCCAGCGCGCAACGTGGTCGCCCATTCGGACATCGCGCCTTCGCGAAAGATCGATCCGGGCGAACTGTTTCCCTGGCGCCCGCTCGCAGAAGCCGGGATCGGCCTGTGGACCGACGCGGAGGCTGGTCCGGTCGCCGAAACCGACGTCGCGTCCTACCTGCAGGCCATCGGTTACGACACAATCGAGAACGACCTGCCGGTGGTACTTTCCGCCTTCCAGCGCCGGTACCGGCCCGAGAACTTCGACGGAATTGCCGACGCACAGACCCGCGCCCGCCTCGCCGCCGTTCACGCACTGGTTGCGGAACGCGCCGCTTCGGCCTAATCGTTCGCCCGCCAGGCGGCCGGATGGCCGCGCGCGGGCAATGGGGAAACCCGTCCGCGTGAGGAAAGTCCGGGCTCCACGGAAGTACGGTGCCGGTTAACGGCCGGCGGGGGCGACCCCAGGGAAAGTGCCACAGAAAGCAAACCGCCCCGCCGAAGCGCTCGCGCGAAGGCGGGGTAAGGGTGAAAGGGTGCGGTAAGAGCGCACCGCGCCTCCGGCAACGGCGGCGGCACGGCAAACCCCACCGGGAGCAAGACCGAGTAGGGACGGCATATGGCGCACTTCCGCGCCGCTGTCCGGGTGGGTCGCGCGAGGCGTCCGGCGACGGGCGTCCCAGATGAATGGCCATCTCCCGCGCAAGCGGGGACAGAACCCGGCTTACAGGCCGCCTGGCATTTTTCTTCCAAGAAAAGAACATTACAAGAACAAAGTTCCGCCGCTTTATTCGGCGAGGATTTTGTTTGCGCCGACGCGATGCGGGCGCGGAGAAGATTCGGGTTACTTCGGGAACGAAAACAGGGGGTCAAAAACACTCGAAAATATCACAGTTTTTACTGGTTTTGTCGTTGACGACCCATTTAATCCCATGATATCCCAAAAAATCCCATTTTGGCGCGTAGGCCAAGGCAGACGGAGGGGCGAGTGCCACCGGGGCAATCCGGTGGCCAGCGGAGACGATGGCGTTGTTCCTTTCGACCATGATCAACAAGGTCGATCGCAAGGGGCGGGTATCCGTTCCTGCGGCGTTTCGTTCTGTGCTGTCCGGCCAGGCGTTCCACGGGATTGTCGCCTTCCCGTCCTTCAAGCATCCCGCGGCCCAGTGCGGCGGCATGGACTGGATGGAGAAGCTCGGCGCGGGCGTTGACGCCTACGACATGTTCTCCGACGAGCACGACACGCTCACGGCCGCCCTCTTCGCCAACGCCCAGCAGCTCGCCTTCGACGGCGAGGGCCGGATCATGCTTCCGGAAAACCTCATCGCCCATGCGGGTCTGACCGACCGTGCTGCTTTCGTCGGCCGCGGCCCGCAGTTCGAAATCTGGAACCCCGATACCTTCGCCGACTACCAGGCTGACGCCGTGCGTCAGGCTGCCGAGAAAGGTCTGACGCTACGCCCGTCAGCCCCGCCCGGTGGCGAGGGAGGTCAGCCGTGATGATGGCGCGGTCCACGCGTCATTCTGAAAATGCCGGAGTCCGCGTGGCTCCGGGCCACACCCCGGTTCTCATAAATGAAGTGCTCGACGCCCTGTCTCCGCGGGATGGCGGCATTTACGTTGACGGCACCCTGGGCGGCGGCGGCTACGCCCGCGCCATCCTGGACGCCGCGGACTGCACGGTTCTGGGCATCGACCGCGATCCCGACGCCATCACCCGCAACGCCCCCCTGGTTGAAATCTACGGCGCGCGCCTGGTGCTGATTCCGGGACGCTTCGGCGACATGGAACGGCTGGTGCGTGACCTCGGCTTCGATGCCGTGGATGGCGTCACCCTCGACCTCGGGGTCTCGTCGCCCCAGCTCGATATCGCCGAGCGCGGTTTCTCCTTCATGAAGGACGGCCCGCTGGACATGCGCATGGAGCGCCAGGGCGACAGCGCCGCGGATCTGGTCAACGAGGCCGATGAGAGCGAACTCGCCACCCTCATCCGCGACCTGGGCGAGGAACGCCACGCCCGCCGTGTGGCCCGCGCCATCGTGGCCGCCCGCACCGAGGCCCGCATCGAGACCACCGGCCAGCTGGCGGACATCGTCCGCAACGCCGTGCCGAAGTCGCGCGACACCAAGGTCGATCCCGCGACCCGCACCTTCCAGGCGATCCGCATTCACGTAAACGACGAACTGGGCGAGCTGGAACGCGGCCTCATCGGCGCCGAACACATCCTGAAGCCCGGCGGGCGGCTGGCCGTCGTCTCTTTCCATTCGCTTGAAGACCGGCCGGTGAAGGCCTTCCTGCGCACGCGCAGTGGTGGCGACAGCCACGGCTCGCGCCACATGCCCGAAGCGGCACAGCGCCGTGCGCCCGCCTGGCGTCTGCCCAGCCGCCGCGCGATCCGCCCCACGGACAACGAGACCGCTTCCAACCCGCGCGCGCGTTCTGCCCGCCTGCGCGTGGGCGAACGCACAGATGCCCCCGTCTGGGACGAAACCGGGGGTGACGCATGATCTCGCGCCCGACCTCTTTCGTCCTGATGGCGCTGGCCGCCGCTGCGGGCGGCGCGTTGTTCCACGTTTCCTTCGAGGTATCAGAGCTGGACGACCGGCTGGCGACGCTCAATCGCGATATCCGCGATGACCGCGATGCCATCCACGTGCTGCGCGCCGAGTGGAGCTTCCTCAACCAGCCCGAACGGCTGGAAGAGCTGGCCCGCCGTCACCTCGATCTGGTGCCGGTCTCGGGTGCACAGCTCGCCGGGCCCGGCGCCCTGCCCGTCCGCCCGGATGTCGAGACGCCCGACAGTCCCGCACGCAACGTGCTGGAAGGTCTGGGCACCGCCATTTCCATCCAGGCCGGCGCGCCGCGCGCCAAGCCGGATGCCCCGGAACGCCCGGCGGTCGAGGTTGCCGCGACGCAAGACGCGAGCGCCGGCATTGTGCCGGTCGTCGCGTCCGCTGAGCCGGCCGTAACCGGCGGCGACCGCTCGCTCGACGACGTGCTGCGTGAAATCACCGGCCCGGGAGCGCAGTGATGAGCACCCGGATCGAATTTGAAAGCACCAAGAAAAAGGCCATCGACACGGCGCGCACGCGCCTGCTGATCGGCGGCGCGCTGATGGCGGCCGCGTTCTTCGTGGTCGGCGTGCGCCTGTTCGACGTGGTCGTGTTCAACGCCAATGACAATCTGCGCCGCGCCGCCGCGCGCGAGATCGTCCGCCCCTCCACCATGTCGCGTGCTGACATTGTGGACCGCAACGGCACGCTGCTGGCCACGAACCTGCGCACGGCATCGCTCTACGCCAATCCGCACAAGATTTCGGACCCGGACATCGCCGCCGCGCGCATTGCCCAGGTTCTGCCCGATGTCAGCGAAGAAGTGCTCGCCGCGAAGCTGGCCGCAGACAAGAGCTTCGTCTGGGTCCGCCGCAACCTGACCCCGCGCCAGAAGTTTCTGGTCAACCACCTCGGAATCCCGGGCCTCGACTTTCAGGACGAAGAACAGCGGGTTTATCCGCACGGCCATCTTGCCGCCCATATCGTCGGCTTCACCAATGTCGATAATGTCGGCATTGCCGGGATCGAGCAGAGCATGGACGCCGCGATCGCAGGCGCCAAGGAGCCGCTGCGGCTGTCCGTCGATATCCGTGTGCAGCAGATCCTGCGCCAGGAACTCGCCGCCCAGATCGAGAAGTTCAAGGCCATCGGCGGCGGCGGCATCGTGATGGATGTGCGCAGCGGCGAAGTGGTCGCGATGGTCTCCCTGCCGGACTTCGACCCGAACGCCCCGGCGCAGGCACCGGATGAGACCCGTTTCAACCGCATCACGCTGGGTGTCTATGAGCTCGGCTCGGTGTTCAAGATTTTCAACCACGCCATCGCACTGGAAACCGGTGCCGCAACGTTGACCAAGCGCTACGACGCGACCAAGCCGATCCGCATCTCGCGCTTCCGCATCTCCGACTTCCACGCAGAGAACCGCTGGCTGACCGTGCCGGAGATCTTCGAGCACTCCTCGAATATCGGCTCGGCGAAGATGGCGCTGGATATCGGCACCGAAGCCCAGCGCAACTATCTCGGCCATCTGGGCCTGCTTCGCCGGACCAGCATTGAGCTGCCCGAACAGGCGCAGCCGATGTATCCTGCGCAGTGGCGTGAAATCAACACGATGACCATCGCCTACGGCCATGGCATCGCCGTCAGCCCGCTGCACCTGGCCAGCGCGGTTGCCGCGACGGTCAACGGCGGCATCCTGCGCCCGGCCACGCTGATCCGCGCCAGGACGCCGGAAACCGGCGGCGTGCAGGTGTTCTCCGCCGAGACCTCCGACAAGATGCGCCGCCTGCTCCGCCTCGTGGTCGAAAAGGGCACCGGCAAGAACGCCGAAGCCCCCGGCTATCTGGTCGGCGGCAAGACCGGCACCGCCGAGAAGCAGGTCAACGGCAGCTACAAGCGCAACGCGCTGATCTCTTCCTTCGTCGGGGTGTTCCCCGCGAATGCGCCGCGCTTCGTCGTGTACGCGATGCTCGACGAGCCCAAGGGCATCAAGGAGAGCTATGGCTATGCGACCGGCGGCTGGACTGCCGCCCCCGTCGTCGGCTCCGTCATCACCCGCATGGCGCCCCTGTTCGCCATCACCCCGTTCGACAAGGAGGCGCCGGAGATCGTGCGCGCCCTGACCGTCAACGTCGCTGCAACCCCGGCCGCGCGGACCCGGTCCGATGCGACTAACTGAGCTGGTGCACGACATGGCGAACGTCGATCCCATCACCCGCGACACGGAAATCTCCGGCCTGACGGCGGACAGCCGCCAGGTGAAGCCGGGCTATCTGTTCGCCGCGCTGCCCAGCGCGACGGAGAATTCCGGCACCGACGGGCGGGACTTCATCAAGGACGCGGTCGCACGCGGCGCGGTCGCCGTGCTGGCGCCGCGCGGCACGAAGCTGCCCGGCAGCACCGGCGAGGACACCCAGCTCATCACCGATGAGAACCCGCGCCTGCGCCTGTCCCAGTTCGCGGCCCGCTTCTATGACCGACAGCCGCGCACCGTGGTCGGCGTGACCGGCACCAACGGCAAGTCGTCGGTGGCAGGCTTCACACGCCAGATCTGGGCGCATCTGGGCCACAAGTCGGCCAGTATGGGCACGCTTGGCCTCGATGCCGACGGCTTCGATAGCGGCCCGAGCCTAACCACGCCCGATCCGGTCACCCTCCACCAGACCCTGGCTGATCTGGCGCGCGCCGGTGTGGACCACCTGGCGCTGGAAGCATCGTCCCATGGCCTCGACCAGCATCGCCTTGACGGCGTGCGGTTCGCGGCAGCTGCCTTCACCAACCTGTCGCGCGACCACCTCGACTATCACAAGACCGACGAGGCCTATCTCGCGGCCAAGCTGCGGTTGTTCCGCTACCTGCTGCCCCATGACGGCGCGGCGGTGTTGAACGCCGATTCCCCCCATTTCGAAGCCATTGCAGAGGTCTGCCGCGCAGCAGGCCACCGCATCCGCAGCTTCGGCAACCAGACCAGCGACATCCATATCGCCGATCTTTCCGCCCTGCCCGACGGTCTGCGCCTGTGCGTGACCATCCGGGGGCGCAGCTACGAGACGAGGCTCGGCCTCGTCGGCGGCTTCCAGGCCTACAACGTGCTCGCCGCGCTCGGCCTGGCGATCGAGACCGGTAGCGATGTCGCGGAGACCTTCAGTGCGCTGGCCCATCTGCGAGGCGTGCGCGGACGCATGCAGCGGGTCGGCGCGCTGGAGAATGGCGCACAGGTCTATGTCGATTACGCCCACACGCCCGACGCGCTGAGAACCGCGCTGACCGCCATCCGCCCCCACGTCGCCGGACGCCTGCATGTCGTCTTCGGAGCGGGCGGCGATCGGGATTCCGGCAAGCGTCCGATGATGGGCGAGGTGGCCGCCGAATTCGCCGACGACGTGATCGTGACCGACGACAATCCGCGCCGCGAGGAGCCCGAAACGATCCGCCGCCAGGTCATGCAGGGCTGCCCGGACGCACGCGATATAGGCGACCGCGCCGAGGCCATCGCAGCTGCCGTCGCGCAGCTTGCGCCGGGCGACATACTGATGATTGCCGGTAAGGGTCACGAGACCGGGCAGATCGTCGGCGCGACGGTCCTTCCCTTCGACGATGTCGCCGTCGCTGCGGAGACCATCCGAGATGTCGGCGGGGAGGTGGCGGCATGAACACGTCGTCACCGCTCTGGCGTGCCGAGGAAGTCCGCGCGGCGGCGAAAGGCTGTCTGTCCGCAGGCACACGCGACTGGACGGCCTCGGGTGTGTCCATCGACAGCCGGTCCTGCGACAAGGGCGACCTCTTCGTCGCCATTTCCGGCGAGAATTTCGACGGGCACGAATTCGTCGGCCGCGCCTTCGACGCCGGTGCTTCCGCGGCCATTGTCTCTCGGGTGCCCGAGGGCATCGGCGCGGACCGAAATCTCGTGAAGGTGGACGACACCCAGGCCGCGCTGGAATCGCTCGGGCAGGCAGGCCGTGACCGCACCAATGCGCGTGTCGTCGCGGTGACGGGCTCCGTCGGCAAGACCGGTACCAAGGAAGCGCTCACACTGGCCTTCGGCGCGCTCGGCCCCACCCATTCGACTGTCGGCAACCTGAATAACCACATCGGCGTGCCGCTGACGCTGGCGCGCATGCCGCGCGAATCCGCCTATGCCGTGATCGAGATGGGCATGAACCACCCGGGCGAAATCTCGCCGCTGTCCCGGTTCACTCACCCCGACGTGGCGATCATCACCACCATCGCGGCGGTGCATCTGGAATTCTTCGACCACGTCGCGGAGATCGCCGACGCCAAGGCCGAAATCTTCGACGGCATCGCATCGGACGGCACCGCGGTCCTGAACCGCGACAATGTCTATTTTGCCGTCCTCGCGGCACGCGCCTGGGCCCACGGGGTCAAGCATGTCATCGGCTTTGGCGCCCATCCGGAAGCCGAGGCGCGCCTGTCGGCCTGCGCCGAGTCCTCCGACGGCAGCGATGTGACCGCCACGATCCGGGGTGAGACCGTCCGCTATCGCCTGAACGTGCCGGGCCGCCACTGGGTCCAGAACAGCCTGGCCGTACTGGCCAGCGTGAACGCGCTGGGCGGCGATCTCGACCGCGCCGCCGAGGCACTCGCCCAGCTCAAGGCCCCGCGCGGGCGCGGCGCGCGCAGCGGAATCCGTCTCGATGGCGGCACGCTGACCGTGATCGACGACAGTTACAACGCCAGCCCCGCCTCGATGCGCGCCGCGATTTCCGTCCTGGCATCGAGCAAACCGCATGGCGGCGGACGCCGGATCGCCGTTCTGGGGGACATGCTCGAACTCGGCGACACCGCACCTCAACTTCACGCCGCGCTCGCACGTGACCTGGAGGCCGGCGACATCGACCTCGTCTTCTGCGCGGGTCCGAACATGCGCGAACTCGACGCTGCGCTGCCGTCGCAGCTTCGTGGCGGACACGCGAACGATTCCGCCAGCCTCGCCCCGATTGTCGCCGATGCCGTGCGCGCGGGGGATGTGGTGATGGTGAAAGGCTCGCTGGGCAGCCGCATGGCCATGGTGGTCGAAGCGCTGAACGCGCTCGACAACGCCGGCCATGAGGATGACCGCCAGGACATCAGGGAGGCGCGCCATGCTGTATAACCTGCTCGCCCCGCTGTCCGATCAGTTCATCCTGTTCAACTTGTTCAATTCGCTGACCTTCCGCGCCGGCGGCGCGGTGGTGACAGCGCTTGCCATCGCCTTCCTGTTCGGGCCGATGATCATCGGCTGGCTGCGCCAGCAGCAGCCGGGCGGGCAGCCGATCCGCGAGGACGGCCCGCAAACCCATTTCAAGAAGGCGGGCACGCCCACCATGGGCGGCTTCCTGATCCTGCTGGCGATCATTGTCAGCACCCTTCTCTGGGCCGACCTGCGCAACGGCTATGTCTGGGCGCTGCTGCTCATCACGATCGGCTTCGGCGCGATCGGCTTCGCCGACGACTACCGCAAGCTGACCAAGTCCCATGCCAAGGGTATTCCGGGCCGCGTGCGCCTGGCGGCCGAAGTTCTCGTCGCGGGCGTGGCCACGGCCTGGATCATGTATCTGATGCCCGGCGACCTGACGACGGGCCTCGCCCTGCCCTTCGTGAAGAACTTCCTTCTCGATCTGGGCTGGTTCTTCCTGCCCTTCGCGATCTTCGTGATCGTCGGATCCTCGAACTCGGTCAATCTGACCGACGGGCTGGACGGGCTGGCCATCGTGCCGGTGATGATCGCGGCCGGTTGCTTCGGGCTGATCTCCTACCTCGCCGGCAACGCGGTTTTCTCCAACTACCTGCTGCTGTTCTCCGTGCCCGGCGCGGGCGAGCTGACGGTTTTCTGCGCGGCGCTGATCGGCGCGGGCCTCGGTTTCCTCTGGTTCAACGCCCCGCCCGCCATGGTCTTCATGGGTGACACGGGCTCGCTGTCCATGGGCGGCGCGCTGGGCGGCATCGCCGTGATCACCAAGCACGAACTGGTGCTGGCGATCATCGGCGGCCTCTTCGTGCTCGAGACCGTCTCGGTGATCGTGCAGGTCGCATCCTTCAAGATGACGGGCAAGCGCGTCTTCCGGATGGCGCCGCTTCACCACCATTTCGAACAGAAAGGCTGGGCCGAGCCGACCGTGGTGATCCGCTTCTGGATCATCGCGCTGGTGCTCGCGCTCGCCGGTCTTGCAACCCTGAAGCTGCGGTGAGGCGATGAACGGTCCCGTCACATCCTCCCGCCTCGACCTCTCGGCATTTGCCGAACAGAGCTTCGCCGTGCTCGGCCTCGGCGTGTCAGGCCTGAGCGCCGCGACCGCGCTGCGCGATGCCGGCGCGCGCGTGATGGCCTGGGACGACAATGACGACCGCCGCGCCGCCGCGCGCGCGCGCGGGATCGAGCCCGCCGACCTGAATGCCGAAGACCTGACCGACGTCTCCGCACTGGTCCTGAGTCCTGGTATCCCCCACGGACACCCGCACACGCACCCGATGATCGAGCGCGCCCGCATCGCCGGATGCGAGATCCTGTGCGACCTCGAACTGCTCACCCGCGCCGAGCCGGATGCCCGCTATGTCGGCATCACCGGCACCAACGGGAAGTCCACCACCACGGCCCTGATCGGCCATGTGCTGGCGGAACTGGGCATCGCCAACGCCATCGGCGGCAACATCGGCGCGCCAGGCCTGACCCTGCCGCCCATGGGCCGCATGGGCGTCTATGTGATCGAATTTTCGTCCTACCAGTTGGAACTGCTGCCGCGCGCCGTGATCGACGTCGCGATCCTGCTGAACATCACGCCCGACCACCTCGACCGGCACGGCGGCATGGATGGCTATATCGCCGCCAAGCGCCGCATCTTCGACGGCCAGAGCGCCGGGCAGACCGCCATCCTCGGCGTGGACGACGACATCTGCCGCGCGATCTTCGACGACCTCGCGCAGTCCGTCGGCGCGGACGTCATCGCGATTTCCACCCGTGAGGCCCGGCCGGGCGGTGTCTATGTCGCGGACGGCTGGCTGATCGACGACCGCACGGGCAAGGCCGGGCGCGTGCTCGAGCTCGCGAACCTGGAAACCCTGCCGGGCCTGCACAACGCCCAGAACGTCGCCGCCGCCTTTGCCGCGTGCAGCGCGGTTGCCGGTGAGAGTGTCGAAGCCGCCCGCATCGCAGATGCGATCCGCAGCTTCCCGGGGCTCGCGCACCGCCAGGAGCTTGTCGGTTATCGCGGAGACGTGCGGTTCGTGAACGATTCCAAGGCGACCAACGCCGAGGCCGCGGCCCATGCACTGGCGGCTTACGACAACATCTACTGGATCGCCGGCGGTATCGCGAAGGAAGGCGGCATCGCCACCCTCGCCCCGCTGTTCGGCCGGGTCCGCCACACCTTCCTGATCGGCGAAGCCGCCGACGACTTCGCCGACACCATCGGGGATGCGATCCCGATGACCTGTTCCGGCGACCTCAGGACCGCCATCGCCGACGCCGTGGCCCAGATCGAGAGCGACGGCGCGGACGGTGCGACCGTCCTGCTGTCGCCGGCCTGCGCATCCTTCGATCAGTTCCGCAGCTTCGAGGCACGCGGTGACGCGTTCCGCGAGACCGTGCGCGAACTCGATGGTTTCATGTCCGCCGGGCGCGGAGGTGCGGCATGACCCCGTTCACCCGCGCCGACACATCGATCCTGGGCCGCTGGTGGTGGACCGTGGACCGCTGGAGCCTCGTCGCCATTGCCGCGCTGATGGCCTTCGGCGCGCTGCTGGCAGCCGCGTCCAGCCCGGCCGTGGCCGAACGGATCGGCCTCGACGCGTTGTACTTCATCAAGCGGCATTTCATGCTGCTGCCGGTCGCGGTCGCACTGATCGTCGGCGTATCCGCCCTGACACCCACCCAGGTGCGCCGGACCGCCGTCATCGCCTTCCTGGTCTGTATCGTCCTTCTGGCCGCGACGCTGGCGCTGGGCGTCGAGATCAAGGGCGCGCGCCGCTGGCTGTCCATCGCGGGCTTCTCGCTGCAGACGACCGAACTCGTGAAGCCGACCTTCGCCGTGGTCGCCGCCTGGCTGTTCAGCGAAGCCGCCCACGACCCGAAATTCCCGGGCCGGATCATCTGCACCGGCCTGTTCGCGCTGGTGCTCGGCCTGGTCATCGCCCAGCCGGACCTTGGCCAGGCCGTCGTGATTTCATGCGTGTGGATGGCCCAGTTCTTCCTGGCCGGCCTGCCCATGTGGCTGGTCGCGGGAATGCTGGTTCTGGGAGTGTCCGGCATCGTCGGCTCCTACTTCACGCTGCCCCATGTCACGAGCCGCATCGACCGGTTCCTCGACCCGAAATCGGGCGACACCTACCAGATCGAGCGCAGCATTGAGGCCTTCTCCAGCGGCGGCCTGTTCGGGCGCGGCCCGGGCGAAGGCCAGGTGAAGACGGTGCTTCCCGATGCCCATGCCGATTTCGTGTTCGCGGTCGCGGGCGAGGAACTGGGCCTGATCCTGACCCTCATGATCGTCGCCCTGTTCGCCTTCATCGTGCTGCGCGGCATGGCCCGGGCAATGTCCGAGCACAACCTGTTCATCCTGCTGGCCGTCTCCGGTCTGCTGGTCCAGTTCGGGCTGCAGGCGCTCATCAACATGAGCTCCAGCCTGCAGCTCATCCCGACCAAGGGCATGACGCTTCCGTTCATCAGCTACGGCGGCTCGTCGCTGCTGGGAATCGCCTTCGGGCTCGGCATGACCCTCGCGCTGACCCGGCGCCGGATCGGATCGGAGGGCTCGGCATGAGCGCGCGCCCCGTCCTGATCTGTGCCGGAGGTACCGGCGGCCACATGTTCCCCGCGGTCTCGCTCGCCAATGCGCTGGCCGCACGCGGACACACCGTGCTGTTCGCGACCGACCCGCGCGGCGCGGCCGTGCCCGAGAATGTCCTCGGCCTCGCGCCGGGCGTGGTGCGCCACACGATTTCCGCACGCAGCCTGCGCGGCGGCGTGAAAGGCCTGTTCCTGGGCCTTACCGCGCTTGCGCGCGGCTTCTTCGAGGCTCGCCGTCTCGTGCGCGACGAACACCCCGCGATCGCCGTAGGTTTCGGCGGCTACCCCAGCGTGCCGCCCATCCTGGCCGCCGGCATGGCGGGCCTGCCGACGGTGATCCACGAACAGAACGCCGTGCTGGGCCGCGCCAACCGCCGCCTGGCGCGCGGGGCATCGGCGTTCGCACTGAGTTTCGCCAAGACCCAGCGTCTTAAATCCGCCGGGCATGCCAAGGCCACGGTTGTCGGCAACCCGGTCCGCGCCGAGATCGCCGCCCTGGCCGCCCGTCCCTACACGCCGCCCAGCGGTGTCATTGACCTGCTGGTGGTCGGCGGCAGCCTGGGCGCGCAGGTCTTCTCCAAGATCGTCCCGGCCGCCTTCCGCAGCCTCACCCCGGCCCAGCGCGCCCGCTTCCGCGTCGCGCAGCAGTGCCGCAGCGAGGATATCGAGGAAGCCCGCGCGATCTATGCAGCGCTCAACATGGACGTCGATCTCCAGACCTTCTTCGACGACATCCCCGCGCGGCTCGCGGCGGCGCACCTCGTGGTCGGCCGGGCCGGCGCCTCGACCGTGGCCGAACTGACCGCCGCCGGACGCCCGGCGCTGTATGTGCCCTACCCGCACGCCGCCGACGACCACCAGATGGCCAACGCCCGCGCGGTGGAAGCCGCGGATGCCGGCTGGGTCATGCCGCAGAGTGAATTCACCCCTGCCGCCATGTCGGGCTGGCTGGAAGGCGCACTGGAATCGTCCCATGCACTGGCGCGCGTCGCCTCGGCTGCCCGGGCACTCGGCCATCCCGACGCCGCCGAGCGGCTGGCCGATCTGGTCGAACACCTGATACCCGCCAACGGAAACGGCAACGGCACGCATCCGGACGTCATCCGGGAGGCCGCGGAATGAGAACCCTCCCCCTCGACATCGGCAACATCCATTTCGTCGGCATCGGCGGTATCGGCATGAGCGGCATCGCCGAGACCCTGCACGCGCTGGGTTACCAGGTGCAGGGCAGCGACATTTCCGACAACGCTAATGTGCGCCGCCTGCGCGATCTGGGCATCGGGGTCGAGATCGGCCACCGCGCCGAGAACATCGAGAACGCGGCCGTGCTGGTCGTCTCCACGGCGGTGAAGGCTGACAACCCCGAGGTCGTCGCGGCACGGGCGCGGCTGGTGCCGGTGGTGCGACGCGCGGAGATGCTGGCCGAGCTGATGCGCCTGAAATGGTCCATCGCGGTCGGCGGCACCCACGGCAAGACGACCACCACCTCGCTGATCGCCGCGATGCTGGATGCGGCCGATCTGGACCCGACGGTGATCAACGGCGGCATTATCAACGCCTACGGCACCAATGCGCGCCTCGGTACCGGCGAATGGATGGTGGTGGAGGCTGACGAATCCGACGGCACCTTCACCAAGCTGCCCGCCGCTATCGCCGTGGTCACTAACATCGACCCCGAGCATCTGGACTTCTACGGGGACTTCGACGGCGTGCGTGAGGCCTTCAAGACCTTCGTCTCGAACATCCCCTTCTATGGCTTCGCGGCCATGTGCATCGACCATCCCGAGGTGCAGGCACTGATCCCGCAGCTCGTGGATCGGCGGATCGTCACCTACGGTTTCTCGCGCCAGGCCGATATTCGCGGCCTGAACCTCGAGGCCGGGTCCGGCGGCCTGACCTTCGATGTCTCCATCGCCCAGCGTACCGGCGGCCCGGCCCGCACCATCGAGGGGCTGACCCTGCCGATGTACGGCGCACACAACGCCCAGAACGCACTGGCCGCCGTCACCATCGCGCTGGAGATGGATATCCCCGACGAGGTGATCCGCACCGGCTTCAACGCCTTCCGGGGCGTCAACCGCCGCTTCACCAAGACCGGCGAGGCCGGCGGCATCACCGTCATCGACGATTACGGGCATCACCCGGTGGAAATCGCCGCCGTGCTGGACGCCGCCCGCACGGCCACGGACGGCCGCGTGATCGCCGTCTTCCAGCCGCACCGCTACACGCGGGTGGAAAGCCTGTTCGACGACTTCTGCACCTGTTTCAACGACGCGGACATCGTTTTCGTGTCGGACATCTACCCGGCCGGCGAGGCCCCGATCGCGGGAGTGGACATGGGCGCACTGGTGGACGGGCTTCGCGCCCGCGGCCACCGGGACGTCCGTCCACTCCCCGATCCGGATCAGCTCGCCGCGCTGACCGCAGCCACTGCGCGCACCGGCGACATGGTTGTCTGCCTGGGCGCGGGCACCGTCACCGCCTGGGCCCAGAAGTTGCCCGGCGAGCTGGACGACCTGCTCGCGCGCGGAACGGGGACGGAGGGATGACGATGGCCGCCATCTCCACGCCTTCCTCGCTGCTCGACCGGCTGCCGCCGGTACGCGGCACTTACGAGCCCGACGGCGCCATCGCGCGCTACACCTGGTTCCGTGTCGGCGGCCCCGCCGAGGTGCTGTATCGCCCGGCGGATACGGCCGACCTCGCCAATTTCCTCGCCGGCAAGCCCGACGACATTCCCGTGACCGTGCTCGGCGCCGGTTCGAACCTGCTGATCCGCGACGGCGGTGTGGCGGGCGTGGTGATCCGTCTGGGCCGCCCCTTTGCCAGCGTGCGCTGCGACGGCACGACCATCCAGGCCGGTGCGATGGCGCTCGACTACAACGTCGCCAAGGCCGCGCGCGATGCGGGCATTGCCGGGTTCGAGTTCATGGCCGGCATCCCCGGCACCGTCGGCGGCGGCCTGCGCATGAACGCGGGTGCCTATGGCCGCGAGTTCAAAGACCTGGTGCGCGAGGCGCGCGCCCTGACGCCGCACGGCGAGACCCGCGTGCTGGCGCCGGAAGACTGGGGTCCACGCTATCGCGGCTCCTCCATCCCGTCCGACTGGATCTTCGTGGGCTGCACCATGGAAGGCGTGTGGGGCAACCAGGCTGAAATCACCAGGGCCATGGAGCTGGTGCAGGAATCGCGCGAGGAAACCCAGCCGATCCGCACCCGCACCGGCGGCAGCACCTTCAAGAATCCGAACGGCCGCAAGGCCTGGGAACTGGTCGATCAGGCCGGCTGCCGGGGCCTGAAGCTGGGCGGGGCGCAGGTCTCCGAGAAGCACTGCAACTTCCTGGTCAACACGGGCAACGCCACCGCCGCCGATATCGAAGGACTGGGCGAGGAGGTCCGCCGCCGGGTCCGCGAGACATCGGGCATCGAACTGGTCTGGGAGCTGGAGCGCATCGGCACCCCGGCGGGAGGCGAGGCATGACCGCCGCGACCCGCAAGACCGTGGCCGTTCTGATGGGCGGCACCTCCGCCGAGCGCGAGGTCTCGCTGGCCTCGGGCCGTCAGTGCGCCGATGCCCTGCGCGAGGCCGGTTATGACGTGACGGAGATCGATGTGACTGCCGATGTGTCGGCGCTGATCGACGCACTGACCCCGCGCCCGGACGCCGTGTTCAACGCCCTGCACGGACGCATGGGCGAGGACGGCAACATCCAGGGCCTGCTGAACCTGATGGGCCTGCCCTACACCCATTCCGGCGTGCTCGCCTCCGCGCTCGCCATGGACAAGGCCGTCGCGCGCACCGTCTTCGAGAAGGAAGGTATGGCTGTCGCGAAGGGCCGCCTCGCCACGCGGGACGAGATCCTGGCCGGCGACGTGATGCCGCGCCCCTATGTGGTCAAACCGAACAACGAGGGCTCTTCCGTCGGCATCCAGATCATCCGCGAAGGCGCGAACGGGCCAAATCCGGACGGCATGGGCGACGACATCATGCTGGTCGAGGAGTTCATCCCCGGCCGCGAGTTGACCGTGGCCGTGATGGGCGCACCCGGCGAGGAGCCGCGCCCGCTGGCCGTGACCGAGCTGCGCCCGACCAAGGGCTTCTACGACTACGAAGCGAAATACACCGACGGGGTCACCGAACATCTGGTTCCCGCGCCTGTGTCCGACGACCTCGGCGCGCGGGCGATGGACTGGGCGGCCCGCGCCCACAAGGCGCTGCACTGCCGCGGCGTGTCCCGTTCGGACTTCCGTTACGACGATGAGAACGACGCGCTCGTGATCCTCGAAATCAACACCCAGCCAGGCATGACCCGCCTGTCGCTCGTGCCGGAACAGGCCGGGTACTGCGGGATCGCCTTTCCCGATCTTGTGAGTTGGATGGTGGAGACGGCGCAATGCGACTGATACCCGCTGTGTTCAAGAAGAATTCAAAACGTGACGCGCGGCGTCCGCACTCGCGCCTGCGCCGTAACGTGACGCGCGCCGGGCTTGTGGTGGCCGCGGCAGGCCTGTCGGTCGCGGGCAACTGGTATCTGGCAGAGACCGGCTGGGTGCAGGCACGCGCCAACGATGTACGCGACTGGGCGATCGAGACCACCGGCGATGCCGGGCTACGCGTTGCCGATGTCGTCGTCAGCGGCCGCAACCGCGCCGACGCGAAAGAAATTCTCGCCGCCCTCGATCTGGAGCGCGGCAGCCCCATCCTGGGTGTCGATATCGACGAAGCACGTGCGCGCATCGAGTCCATGGGCTGGGTGCAGACCGCCGAAATCGCGCGCCGCCTGCCCGACGTGATCTATGTGCGCGTCACCGAACGCGAACCGCTGGCCCTTTGGCAGCACAACAACCGCACCGTCCTCATCGACCGCGATGGCCACACCATCCAGCAGTCCGACCTCGACTCCTTCGCCGGTTTCCCGCTCGTCGTGGGCGAAGGCGCCCCGGCGGTCGCGGGCGAGCTGATCGACCTGCTGCGGGCCTATCCGGCGGTCGCAAAGGCCACGGAAGCCGCCGTACGCGTCTCGGATCGGCGCTGGAACCTGCGCCTGCACTCCGGGATCGACGTACGTCTGCCCGAAGAGAAGCTCGCCGTCGCGCTCGAACGGCTCGAGGAATACCAGCGTGAACACGACCTGTTCGACCGCGACGTGGTCGCCGTCGATCTGCGCGTGCCGGACCGGCTGATCGTGCGTGTAAGCCCGGGCGCCAATCTCGCGAAACCGGTCAAGGCGAAAGGGAAAGACACATGAGCTTCGATGGGGGAACCGGCAGCGTGATCCGCAAGCTGGCGAAGCCGCGTACCGGAACCGTGGCGGTGCTGGATATCGGCACCAGCAAGGTCTGCTGCCTGATCGCGCGCGCGGGACGCGCCAACCTGGACGACCACAACGCGCCGGCAGCCCAGCCGCGCGTGATCGGCGCGGGCCACCAGGTCTGCAAGGGCGTGCGCAACGGCACGATTGTCGATGTGGAGGCCGCCGCCGATGCGATCCGCCGGGCCGTCCACATGGCCGAACAGATCGCCCAGGAGACCATCAACTCTGTTACCGTGAACCTCAGCGCCGGTGCGCCGCGCTCGGAAATTCTGGGCGTCGATGTCGATATCGGCGGGCAGGAGATCGACGAGGGCGACCTGCGTCGCATCTTCCAGCAGACCCGGACCCTCCAGCAGGGCAACGGGACTCCCGCGAACGGCATGCCGGGCGCGAACGAGCGTGAGCTGATCCATTCGATCCCCGTGGGCTTCGCCATCGACGGCCAGCAGGGCATCGCTGACCCGCGCGGCATGTTCGGCCAGAAGCTGTCGGTGAACATGCACCTCGTCTCGGCCTCCTCCAACGCGGTGCGCACGATCCGCGCCGCGGTGCAGCGCTGCCATCTCGAAATCGACGGCTTCGTCCTGTCCCCCTACGCGGCGGGCCTGGCGACGCTGGTCGAGGACGAATCCGATCTCGGCGTGACCGTTGTCGATATGGGGGGCGGCACGACGGGCCTCGCCATTTTCTACGACGGCGAAATGGTGTTCGCCGACACAATCCCGGTGGGCGGCAACCACGTGACATCCGACGTCGCGCGCGGCCTATCCACCTCACTCGCCCATGCCGAGCGCCTGAAGACGCTCCACGGCAACGCCATCGCTGCCCAGACCGACGAGCACGAGCTGATTGACGTGCCGCAGGTGGGTGAGGACGAACACAATCCGCCGCAGCAGCTTCCGCGCTCGCTGCTCAACGGCATCATCCAGCCGCGCATGGAAGAGACCTTCGAGCTCGTCCGCTCGCGGCTCGACGACAGCGGTTTCGCGCCTTTCGCGGGGCGTCGCGTGGTCCTGACAGGCGGCGCAAGCCAGCTGCAGGGCGCACGCGACCTCGCCGCGCGCATTCTCGACAAACAGGTTCGCATGGGCCGGCCCCTGCGCATCCGCGGTCTCGCGGAAGCCATCGCCGGTCCCGCGTTTGCCACAGGTGCCGGTCTCATCGCCCACGCGATCGAGAACCCGTCGTCTCTGACGATGCCGTCACCCGTGCACCAGGGGGAGCCGGGACGCCTAACCGGGCGGCTCGGTCAGTGGTTCCGTGAGCATTTCTAGAATCCCGCTTCCCCGACAACTGACCCTGAGTTTCGGCGCGATCCGGAACGGCGGGTCGCCGTTCCGGCCGCCTTTGGCCTCTCTCTCCCCAACTCCCGATGCGACCAACTGGAGGACATCATGACGCTCAACCTTTCTGCTCCCCCGCCCGAATCCCAGCTCAAGCCCCGTATCGTCGTCGTCGGCGTCGGCGGCGCCGGTTCGAATGCGGTCAACAACATGATCGCCTCGAACCTCGAAGGCGTTGAATTCGTGGTGGCCAACACCGATGCCCAGTCGCTGGCGATGAACGCGTCCCAGCGACGCATCCAGCTCGGCGCCAACATCACCAACGGCCTCGGCGCGGGCGCCCGTCCGGACATCGGCCGCGCGGCTGCCGAGGAAGCCCTCGACGAGATCATCGATCACTTGCAGGGCAGCCACATGGCCTTCATCGCCGCCGGTATGGGCGGCGGCACGGGCACCGGCGCAGCCCCCGTCATCGCACGCGCGGCGCGCGAGCAGGGCATCCTGACCGTCGGTGTCGTGACCAAGCCGTTCCAGTTCGAAGGCCGTCACCGCGCAACGCTCGCCGATGAAGGCATCGAGGAGCTTCAGCACTTCGTCGATACGCTGATCGTGATCCCGAACCAGAACCTCTTCCGGATCTGCAACGAGAACACGACCTTCGCCGACGCCTTCCGCATGGCCGACAACGTGCTGCACTCCGGTGTGCGCGGTGTCACCGACCTGATGATCATGCCGGGCCTCATCAACCTCGACTTCGCCGACATCCGCACGGTGATGAGCGAGATGGGCAAGGCCATGATGGGTACGGGCGAAGCCACGGGCGACGGCCGGGCCATCGAATCCGCCGAGGCGGCCATCGCCAACCCGCTGCTGGACGACGTGTCCATGCGTGGTGCGCGCGGCGTGCTGATCAACGTCACCGGCGGTCCTGACATGACCCTGTTCGAAGTCGATGAAGCGGCGAACCGCATCCGCGAGGAAGTGGACGCTGACGCCAACATCATCTTCGGCTCGACCTTCGATGAGCAGATGGAAGGCACCATGCGCGTCTCCATCGTGGCGACCGGCATCGACGCGAACGCCAATGCCGAGCCCCGCTCGCCGATGATCTCGCTGGTCCACGACGCGGACCACGCAAAGCCGAAGAAGGTAGAGCAGGCCCCGGAAGAAAAGGCCGAGGACACCGCCCCCGAGGTGGTTGCCGAGGACGCCCAGCCGGAACCGGAAGCCGAAAAGGCCCCCGAGCCCGTGAAGGCGGCAGAGCCGGTCCAGACCGAGCTTGAGCCGGCCATCGCCAAGGCCGGACTGTCCTGGCCGAAAGAGCCGGAGGTACAGCCGCAGACCGCGTCCGCGCCGTTCATTCCGCCCAAGCCCGCAGCGGCTGAGCGGACTGAAGCCAAGCCGGCGACCCCGCGTCAGGCCGATGCGTTCGCGGAAGCGGCCATCGCCAATGCGGGCGCTCAGGCCGAACGCAAGCGCGGCCGCAGCCTGTTCCAGAAGGTCACCGGCGCTGTAAACCGTGCCATGGCCGAGGACACCGTTGCCGAGGCGCCGGCCCAGCCGGAACGCCGTGAACCGACCGCGGCACGGCCCGCGCCGACTCCGGAAGCGCCGAAGCCCGTCGCGGAAGCCGCTCCCGCCCCTTCTCCGGCTGTCGCCGAGACACCGGCGGAACCGGAAGCCGTGAAGGCGCCGGAACCGGCCAAGCCGGTCGCGGCCACACCTGCGGCTCCTGCTCCGGCACCGGCCCAGCAGAGCCTGGCGGACATCAAGCCCGCGGCCCCGCGTGAAAGTGCGCGCGCCGAGGAGGACATGCTCGAAATTCCGGCATTTCTCCGTCGTCAGGCGAACTAAATAGAACAGTCCTGGAAGCCGCGGATTTCCCCGGAAATCCGCGGCTTTCAAACCGTAACATTCTGTAACAAAGAGTGATTTGAAGGCTGACAAGGCCAGTTGCTACACCCAGCCTTGCAGAAATTGGTAACAGCGCGCCGCATGCGCGCAGGATTCGGGGCAAAGAATGTCGGACGGTTTTGAGAGCGACGGTTTCTTCCAGCAGACGCTGAAGAGCGAAATCGGCTGCAGCGGTACCGGTCTGCACACCGGCGACACCGTCTCGATCGTCCTGAAGCCCGCGCCGGTCGATACCGGCATCATTTTCCGCCGCACCGATCCCGCCGGCAACGGCGCCGAGATCGCGGCCCTTGTCGATAACGTGGTCGAAGCCACCCTGTGCACGACCCTCGGGAATGCCGACGGCATCAAGATCGCCACGGTCGAGCATCTTCTGGCCGCGCTGGCCGGCTGCCGCATCGACAACGTCATCGTCGAAGTGGACGGGCCGGAAATGCCCATCATGGATGGCAGCGCCGCTCCCTTCGTCTTCCTGATCGAATGCGCCGGCGTCGTGGCGCAGGACAAGCCGCGCCGGATGATCGAGGTCCTGAAGCGCGTGGAAGTGTCCGAAGGCGGTCGTGAGGCCTCCCTGTCACCCGCCGACGGGTTCTCCGTCGGCTTCGAGATCGATTTCGACACCGATGCCATCGGCCGTCAGGACAAGAGCGTCCGCCTGGTCAACGGCACCTTCAAGGGCGAGATTTCCCGCGCCCGCACCTTCGGCTTCGCCGAGGAAGTCGATCAGCTTCGCAAGATGGGCCTGGCACGCGGCGGCAGCCTCGAGAACGCGGTCGTCGTCAGCGGCGACAAGATCCTCAACGACGAGGGCCTGCGCTACGAGGACGAGTTCGTGCGTCACAAGATCCTCGATTGCGTCGGCGACCTCTATCTCGCCGGTGCCCAGATTTCCGGCCACTTCCAGGGCTACCGCTCCGGCCACGCGATGAACCACGCCATTGTGCGCGAACTCTTCGCCGACCCGACCGCATGGCGCTATATCGAGGCCGTCGAGGACGACAGCCCGGAACTGCTGGTCGCGAACGGCTGACAGCCACGACCCAGTGCACTCGTGAAACGGGCCGCTTTTGTCGGCCCGTTTTTGTATGAATCTTCCGCGCCGTGATATAAATGGCCCGAATTTCGCGCCGGGACCGAAGTGGCCGGCGCGGTCCCGAGAAACGACTGGACGCGACGAACTTTCGGCCGGACCGATGACTAGACGTGCTTCCCCTTTTCGAACAGGAACCCTCGCGCTCGCTCTGACCGGCGCGGTCATGCTTGCGGCGTGCTCAACCGATGAACCGGAGTATGTGGAGCGCCCCGTCGAGGAGCTCTACAACGAGGCTGTCGATGCCGTGGAAGTCGAGGAGTACGGCCAGGCGGCCGACCTGTTCCTCGAGGTCGAGCGTCAGCACCCCTACTCCATCTGGGCTACCAAGGCCCAGCTCATGTCGGCGTACAGCTACTACGAAGACGGCAAGTACGACGACGCGATCCTCGCCGTCGATCGCTTCATTCAACTGCACCCCGGTAATACCGACATCGCCTACGCTTACTATCTCAAGGGCCTGAGCTACTACGAGCAGATCACCGATGTGGGCCGTGACCAGCGCAACACCGAACTGGCCCTCCAGAGCCTCGAAGAGGTCGTGCGGCGATTCCCGGACTCACGATATTCGCGCGACGCACGCCTGAAGATCGACCTGACACGCGACCATCTCGCCGGCAAGGAAATGGAGGTCGGGCGCTACTACCTGACCCGCGAGAACTACCTGGCAGCGATCAACCGGTTCAAGACGGTGATCGAGGATTTCCAGACGACCACCCATGTTCCCGAGGCACTGCACCGGCTGTCGGAAGCCTACACCGCGCTGGGAATCGAGCCCGAAGCGCAGGCGAACGCGGCGGTGCTCGGCTACAACTTCCCGGGCAGTGACTGGTACCTCGACAGCTATGAACTCGTGGAAGGCGACGAGGCGCTCGATCTCGACGGTGACGGCAAACCCGACCTTCGCCCCGACACCGGCGGGTTCTTCAGCAGCCTCTGGCCGTTCTGAGGCGCCATGCTGCTTGAGCTTTCGATCCGGGACGTCGTCCTGATCGATCGCGCCGATCTCGCACTCGGGGCGGGGCTCAGCGCGCTGACCGGCGAAACCGGTGCCGGCAAATCCATCCTTCTCGACGCCTTCGGCCTGACGCTGGGCGCACGATCGGATTCAGGCCTCGTGCGGCGCGGCGCCGAACGGGCCTCCGTCAGCGCCACCTTCGATACCAGCGTGCTGGAAGATCTGGGTAGCCTGCTGTCGGAGCATGAGATCTCCGTTGAGCCGGGCGAGGACCTGATTCTTCGCCGCGTGGTCAACAGCGACGGGCGCAGCCGCGCCTTCGTCAACGACCAGCCGGTCAGCATCGGCCTGCTACGCCAGCTTGGCGATGCACTGGTCGAGATCCACGGCCAGTTCGAACGCTTCGCGCTCGCCGATACCAGCCAGCAGCGCGATGCGTTGGATGCCTTCGCCGGTGTCGCCCAACAACGCGATCAGGTCGGCAAGCTCTACGCCGCGTGGCGCGAGGCCGAGACCGCACGGGATGCCGCGATTCGCTCACTCAGCGCCTCCCAGACGGAAGCCGACGAATTGCGCGGGGCGCTGGAGGAACTGGACGGGCTGGATCCGGTCGAGGGCGAGGAAGCGGAGTTGTCCTCGCGCCGCCAGCTTCTGCAGAACGCCACACGGCTCGTGGAGACGCTCAACGAGGCCTCGGACGCACTGACTGGCGAGCCGGGCGCGGACAGCCTGATGCAGCGCGCCGCACGCCTGCTGGGGCGCGATGACGCCATCTCGGGCGGACGGCTCGCCCGGGTCATTGACGCACTCGACAAATCTGCCGCCGAACTCGCTGAAGCTATCCAGGAGCTGAATTCCGTCGCGCACGCACTGGATGCCGACCCCGGAGAACTGGAGGCGGTCGAGGAACGGCTGTTCGCCCTTTTCGCGGCAGCACGGCGGCACGGTGTGTCCTGCGATGAGCTGCCCCGCATCCGCCAGGAGGTCGCCGCCAAGCTGATGGCCATCGACGACCGGGACAACCACCTCGAGGCGCTCTCGCAGGCCGTGGAGACGGCGCGGCGCGCCTACAGCGAGGCCGGTGAGAAGCTTTCGCGCGCCCGCAAGAGGGCGGCGAAAGACCTCGATGTGCGAATTGCAAAGGAATTGCCGCCGCTGAAGCTGGAAAACGCCGCTCTGACCACACGGATCGAACGGCTGGACGAGGACGACTGGTCTCCCTCCGGGCTCGATCGTGTGTCCTTCGACGTCGCCACCAATCCGGGGGCCGAGCCGGGCCCGCTGGGCAAGATCGCGTCGGGCGGCGAACTCAGCCGCTTCATGCTCGCGCTTAAGGTCGTGCTGGCGGGCACATCGGGCACACGCACCATCGTCTTCGACGAGGTCGATACCGGCATCGGCGGGGCCACCGCTGCTGCCGTAGGCGCCCGGTTGTCGGAACTCGCCAACGCCCGGGAGGATCAGCAAATTCTTGTTGTCACCCACAGCCCCCAGGTGGCCGCTTCCGCGGGCGCACAGTTGCGCGTGGCCAAACAGTCCGGCACGGACAAGACCAGCCGCACCGAGGTCGTACGGCTCGACACGGATGAACGGCGGGAGGAAATCGCCCGGATGCTTGCCGGCGCCGAAGTCACCGACGAAGCCCGCGCCGCCGCGGACCGATTGATGCGCGGTGAACACGACGCCCCGGCCCGGACAGACGCGTGACCCCGGAATCGCGCGAACGCGCCATTGGCTGGGCCTGGGTGGTGGCCCTCGTGATCATCTGGACGGGTTTCCACCTGTCCGGCCGCCTGGGCGCGCAGCTCACGCTCACGCCCTACGACCTGACATCCCTGCGCTTCTTCGTGGCCGGTGTGATCTTCCTGCCATGGCTGCTGCGCCATGGACTGGCCGGGCTTTCCTTCTGGCAGGCTTTCCTGCTGGCGATGGCCGCGGGCCCCGGTTTCTCGGTCTTCGCGTTCGGCGGCTACCACTTCGCCCCGACAGCCCATGGCTCGACGATCCTCGCCGGGGCGCTGCCGCTCTTTACCGCGCCGTTCGCCTGGTGGCTGGCGGGCGAGCGTCTGGGACCGATACGGGCATTCTCGGTCAGCCTGATCACGGCCGGTATCCTGTTCCTGGTCATCGATGCGGCCGGTCCGGACAGCGGCGAAAGCCAGTGGATCGGCGATATCCTCTTCGCCGTCGGTGCCGCATCATGGTCCTTGTTCGGGGTCCTGGCCCGAAAGTGGAACGTCGCACCTGTGCGAAGCGCGGCCATCGTGGCGACGTTCACCGCCGCGACGTTCACGCCGTTCCACCTGCTGTTCCTGCCTACCGCCATCCTGCAGGCGCCCTGGCAGGAGATCGCCGGACAATGGGTTTTCCAGGGCGTGATCATGTTCGTTGGGTCGACCTTCGGGTATCCGCGCGCCGTCGCCGCACTGGGCGCAACACCGACGGCCACCGCCGTCGCGCTTGTTCCGGTCGCGTCATCAATCCTTGCGTGGATATGGCTGGGTGAGGCCCTGTCCGCGATCGCCATGGGCGGAGTCGCCCTGGTGATTGTCGGCACATTGGTCGGCATCTTCCGGCGGCGTGACAAGGCCGCCGCGCCCGTGATCCAATCGCCGGCCGGTACGAACGCGACGACAGAATGAGCGCAACAATCGAAACCGCGAACCTGACGCCGGACGAGGCCAGCGCGCTGCACGCGCAGCTCGCCGGGGAAATCCGCGCGCACAACGCTGCCTACTATCAGGAGGACGCGCCGACCGTCTCGGACGCGGAATACGATGCGCTGTTCGCACAACTTGTGGCGCTGGAAGACGCGTTTCCCGATCTGCGTACCGAAGACAGCCCCACCCGCACCGTCGGGGCAGCCCCCGCACAGGGCTTCGCCAAGGTGCGCCATACCGTACCCATGCTGTCGCTTGGGAATGCCTTCGATGACGAGGATGTGGGTGAATTCCTGGCCCGCATCCGCCGTTTCCTGAATATGGGCGAGGACGAACCGCTGGAGATCGTGGGAGAGCCCAAGATCGACGGGCTGTCGGTCTCGCTGCGCTACGAGCGCGGCGTGTTCGTACGCGGCGCGACCCGCGGCGACGGATCGGAGGGCGAGGACATCACCGCTAACCTGCGCACCATCGATGACATCCCCAACGAGATCTCCGGTAACGTACCCGACGTGCTGGAGGTGCGTGGCGAGGTCTATCTGCCGAAATCGGCCTTCCGCGCTCTCAACGCGGCGCAGGAGGCCGCGGGCGCCAAGGTCTTCGCCAATCCACGCAACGCCGCCGCCGGCAGCCTGCGCCAGCTTGATTCCACCGTCACCGCCAGCCGCCCGCTGCGCATGTTCGCCTATTCCTGGGGTGAGTTGAGCGCAGACATCGCCGAGACCCAGTGGGGCTTCCTGGAAACCATCGCCACCTGGGGGTTCCAGACCAATCCGATCTCGCGCCTGTGCGCGAGCCTTGACGATATTCTGACGCTTTACCGCGACATCGGCGAACAGCGCGCGGCGCTCGACTACGACATCGATGGCGTCGTCTATAAGGTGAACCGCCTCGATTTGCAGAACCGCCTGGGTTTCGTCAGCCGCGCGCCGCGCTGGGCCATCGCGCACAAGTTCCCGGCCGAGCAGGCCACCACGATCCTCAAGGGCATCGACATCCAGGTGGGGCGCACGGGCTCCCTCACCCCGGTCGCGCGGCTGGAGCCCGTCACCGTGGGTGGTGTGGTTGTCTCCAACGCGACGCTCCACAACGAGGACGAAATCCGCCGCAAGGACGTGCGCGTCGGCGATACGGTGGTGGTCCAGCGCGCGGGCGACGTGATCCCGCAGGTCGTGCGCGTGGTTGAGGACAAGCGTCCCGCGGGCTCGAAGCCGTACGAGTTTCCGGTCACCTGCCCCGTCTGCGGGTCGGAGGCCGTGCGCGACGAGGACGAGGCGGTGCGGCGCTGCACCGGCGGCCTGATCTGCTCCGCCCAGGTGGTCGAGCGCCTGAAGCATTTCGTCTCGCGCAACGCCTTCGACATCGAGGGGCTGGGCGCCAAGCACATCGTGGCCTTCCACGCGGACGGGCTGATCGACGGCCCGGCGGACATCTTCCGGCTGGAAGACCGCAAGGACGAACTGCTGGAACGTGAGGGCTGGGGCGCGCAGTCCGTCGAGAACCTGCTGGCGGCGATCCGCGAACGGCGCACCATCGGCTTCGACCGTTTCATCTATGCGCTGGGCATCCGGCAGGTCGGCCAGGCTACGGCGCGGCTGCTGGCACGTAATTACGGCACGCTGGACGCCTGGCGCAACGCCATGTCCGAGGCGCAGGACCGCGAAAGTCAGGCCTATCAGGACCTGCTGGACATAGACGGCATCGGCGAATCCGTCGCCAACGACATCCTCGCTTTCCTGCACGAAGACCATAACAGGACTGTTCTGGACAACCTCGACTCCCTGCTGGAGATCGAGCCGCTCGCGGCCGTGGCCAACGATTCCCCCGTGGCGGGCAAGACGGTGGTGTTCACCGGCACGCTGGAGAAGATGACCCGCTCGGAAGCAAAGGCCCGCGCGGAGGCGCTGGGCGCGAAGGTGTCGGGATCGGTGTCAGCGAAGACCGACCTTGTGGTCGCAGGGCCCGGTGCTGGCTCCAAAGCCAAGAAGGCCGCGGAACTGGGTGTCGAGACCATCGACGAGGACGCCTGGCTCGAACTGATCAGCGGTTAGCTCCCCGTCTCTCCGAACGCTGCCAACAACTCACCCGGCACCTCGCACGCGGCGATTTTCCCCGTTTCGGGATCGGGCCGGACGCACACATGCGCCTTTGTACCTTCCGCAATCACATCGCCCGAGCCCGCATGGGAAATCCGGTGACTGACCGTAAAGGATCGTGAACCCCAGCGCGTGATTTCGGTGCGGATCTCGATGTCGTCGCCCCATTTGGCCGGGGTGCGGAACTCCAGATGCGCATCCACGATGGGCGTATGAACGCCCAGCCGGTCGGCCAACTCCTGTGAGGCAAGGCCCGCCGTCTCGAACAGGTCGTGGGTCCCTTCGTCGCACCATTTGAAATAGTTCGGGTAATAGACGATCTGCGCGGGATCGCAGTCACCGAACTGGACGCGCCGGATAATGGTGGACACAGTGCTCATGCCGCACCCCCCGCGTCATACCGTTCCATAAACTTCGGTGCGAGCTTGCGCAGGCGCTCGTCGTCAATACGGCCCGAACGGGTGATGTAGGCATAGGCGAAGTCGAGGGGCGCCAGCTTCATGTGGTCCTCGAAATCGAGATACCAGCGCGCGCTGGTCGTCGCCGCCGTCACCAGCTTCTCCACGATGGGACGGCGCTCCGCCTCATAGCGTTCGAGCCCGGCGCGCAGGTCATTGGGCTCCGCATCCAGCGCCTCGACCAACGCGATCACGTCTTCCATGGCCAGACGCGTGCCCGACCCGATAGAGAAATGCGCGGTGTGCAGCGCGTCGCCGACCAGCACCATGTTCAGGTGCGACCAGCGGTCGTTCCACAGCACCGGGAAGTTACGCCAGGCCGACTTGTTGTTGATCAGCGGCTTTCCGTCGAGTGTCTCGGCGAAGAGCGCCGCGCACTTCACGGCGGAATCTTCCTCGCTCATGGTGGCGAACCCGGCCCGCAGCCAGGTCTCGCGCCCGCATTCCACAAGGAATGTACTCATGTTCGGCGCATAACGATAATGATGCGCGTTGAACGGCCCGTACTCGGTCTCGATGAAAGTCTGGGTCAGCGTGTCGAAGGGCTTCTCGACGCCGTACCAGGCAAACTTGTTGGGCAGGTAGGACAGCGACATGCCGAAGTCGCCCTCGTAGCCGCGCCGGACGACCGAGTTCACGCCGTCCGCCGCCAGGATCAGGTCGGCGTCGCCCAGTTCCGCCACGGACGGGACCACTGTGTCGAAGATCAGTTCCGCCCCCACATCGCGGGCGCGCTCCTGCAGGAGCTGGAGCAGCTTCAACCGTCCGATGGAAGAGAAGCCCACGCCGTCGATGGTGACCGTCTCGCCCCGGTGGACGAGGGTCATGTCCTGCCAGGTTTCCATCTCCGGCGTGATGAGGTCGTGCGTCTCCGGGTCGTCCGCGCGCAGGAACTCCAGCGCGCGGTCGGAGAACACCACCCCGAAGCCCCATGTCGCATCGGACGGGTTCTGTTCATAGACGCGCACCTGGGCATCCGGGTGGCGCTTCCTCCAGAGCGTGGCGAAGTAGAGGCCGGCAGGACCGCCTCCGACAACCGCAACCTTCATGAAACTGTCCTTTCGAGCACTCGGGCGAACGCTCAGGCCGCGAGCGGCTTGAGCCCCATGATCTCCCGGGCCTCTTCCGGCGTGGCCGGCTCCATGCCCAGTTCACGGATGATACGCACGATGCGTTCGACAAGCTGCACGTTGTTGGCCAGCACGCCGCGCTCGTAATAGAGGTTGTCCTCCAGCCCCACGCGCACATGGCCGCCGAGCAGCAGCGACTGCAGCGCGGCATTGAGCTGGGCCGGGCCGATCGCGCTGACATTGAAGTTCGCGCCCTCGGGCATCAGGTCCACCATGTCCTGCAGGATCTTCGGCGAATACGGCATCGCGCCCTGGAAGCCACGGTCGGCGCCCAGCACGAAGTTGATAAAGTACGGCGGCTCGTCCAGCCCTTCGGCCAACAGGCGGTTGACGTCCTGCAGCAGGTGGGTCGGGCTGAACACCTCCCATTCGGGCTTGATGCCCTTGGCCTTCATCTTGGTCGCCAGGTCGCGGCAGCGCTCCGGCGAGGTGTTCATGAAGATCTCGCGGCCCTCGAAATTGGCCACGATGGTCGTCGGATCCAGTGTGCACATCTCCGCGCCCGCTTCCATGCCCTTCAGACGCTCTTCATAGGAGATTTCGAGGAACCCGTCGGAGCCTTCCTTCAGCATGTCGCCGTTGATGCCGCCACCGGTGGAGTTGTTGATGATGATGTCGCACTTCGCCCGGATGCGCTCGTTGATGTCGCGATAGATCTCCGGGTTGCAGGTCGCCTCATCGTCCGGACGGCGCGCATGCACCGCCACCACCGACGCGCCCGCCTCGTAGCAGCGATAGACGTCGTCGGCGATTTCCTGCGGCTGGGTCGGGATATTCGGGTTCTGCTTCTTGCTCGCCATCCCGCCCGTCGGCGCGATGGTCACGATCACCTTGCGCTCGGCCATGGGGTCTCCTCCCTCACATATGATTGTCCGGGTTTTCTAGCGCAGTTTCCTGTTAGTCAGGAAACGTATTTAGCTATAATCGTTCATCGTATTTGAATAAGTCTTCCAGGGACAGCATGGACGCCCGAGTCCTCGAATATTTCCTGCGTGTGGTCGAGCTTGGCAGCATCAACCGGGCCGCCAATGAGCTGGGCCTGTCCCAGCCGTCGCTGTCGCGCTGGCTGGCGCTGCTGGAACACGATATCGGCTCCACCCTGCTCATCCGTACGCGCAAGGGCGTGCAGCCCACGGATGCGGGTCAGCAGCTGATCGAGCGTGCGCAGCCCATACTGCGTCAGCTCAATCTGCTGCGTGATGAGATCGGGCGATCCGCCGTTTCGCAGGTGGCGCTGGCGATGCCCTACTCGCTTCGCCATCTGGTGACAGCACCGTTCATCGAGACACTGGCGGGCGAAGCCCCGAACATCATGCTGCGGCTCCACGAAGGTATGAGCCACTCAATCCGCGCGCTGATCGAGGACGGACTGGTGGATGTGGCCGTCATGGCTGCCACGGAACATCCGCCCGAAAGCTACGATTCAACGCCGCTGCTGACGGAACGTCTGTATCTCGTGGGTCCCAAATCGGCGCAGCTCGACCCTGCCGAGCCCGTGACCGGCGCGCGCCTCGCGGACGTCGCCCTGATCCTGCCCGGGCGCCCGAATGTCATCCGTGCGCAGGTGGAAGCCGCCATCGCCCAGGCAGGCGGCACCTACAGAAGCCGGTTCGACACCGATTCCATCGCGCTGTGCCTGGAACTGACCCGCCGGAATCTCGGCTACACGGTCATGCCTGCGTCTGCGCTCGGGCCACAAGTGGCAAGCGACGACAACCTGTCTGCCGCGCCGATCGAGGGACTGGAATTGACGTGGTTGCTCTGCACCAACCGCTCACGCAGCCATTCGGTGGCCGTGAGGACCGTCAGCGAACGTCTCCGGTCTTTCACCGGGACGCTAGCCTGAGCGGCGCACACCATTAGTCAGATATGACTAACACCTATAGTCGAATTGATATTCTGGATAACAATCCGGAGCAGTAGCATTTGCCGACCAATCAGCGGCTCGCACGCAAGCGGGCCCGTGACAGGGAGGCAAGCATGGCGCAACCAAAAGTCATCGTGAATCTGTACCCCGTCCTGCCGGCGAACGGCGAGGAGGATCGTGCCGCACGTCGGCCCCTCGGGCGCGACGCGGCACTCTATCATTCCGTGCTCCACGAGATGACAGACGTGGTCAAGGCCGCGGACGAACTCGGAGCATGGGGCGTCAGCACCATCGAGCATCATATGCACTCGGAAGGCTACGAGCTCGCCCCCTGCCCCGGCATCATCAACGCGCACTGGGCCACCCAGGTG
>Ga0255760_10000640_pt1 | contig 34763 bp, 38 predicted proteins | sample 071ome_25_FD_179960 | JGI IMG/M metagenome (GOLD analysis project Ga0255760, IMG submission 179960) | Coastal salt marsh microbial communities from the Groves Creek Marsh, Skidaway Island, Georgia - 071410BT metaG (version 2) | ecosystem: Environmental > Aquatic > Marine > Intertidal zone >...
GCTCATTAGGGACCTCGCTGAACCTATCTGTGAACCGGCCCGCCGCATTATTCCGCCCCTTGGAGGATTAGATTTCTCAATTATTTTGGTCTTCGTTGGGTTGAATCTGTTGCAAAACTTCCTGCTGATCCTGCCGCTCGCGAGAGCCAGCGGGCTGCCCACCAACCTCGTGATGGGTCTGTGATCCTGCCCTTGCCTAATGCCACGTTTGTCGCAGTCACCCTGTGGCTTTCTACCCTCGGCCTCTGCGTGCTTTCAGGTCAAGGGTACGCAGGTCAAATCAATCTTCCGACCCACACCGTCTATTACAGTGCCTTTCCCTCTCGACTGATCCCGACGGACGTCGCCGAATCTCATCAGCTGAGGCGAGCAGAAGACCTCATGATGGTGAATATCACCGTCCAAAAAATGAACGAGCCGGCAGAGGCGACAATATCCGGCGAGGTGATTAACCTCCTCGGCCAAATTCAGACGCTCCGATTTGTCCCCATCAAAGAAGCTCAAGCGCTCTATTACTTGAGCGAAGTGATCGTCGACGAACGCGATTGGCTGCGCTTTAAGATACGTATTGAAATCGACCCAGAGCTGGACCCTTATGAATTCGAATTCGAAAGACGCTTCTATTGAACTGACCCCTGTGGTGATCGCCACTGGCAACGAACACAAATTCAAGGAATTCGAGCAACTGTTGCGAGGCGTGATTGAGCCCATCCCCCAGCGGCAGTTTGGCGTGCCTGAACCAGAGGAAACAGGACAAACGTTTCTTGAAAACGCGCTGCTGAAAGCGCGTCATACAGCGAAGGTTTGCGGCCGAGCGGCGCTAGCAGACGATTCTGGCTTGGTGGTGCCGGCTCTCGGCGGTGCCCCTGGCATCTACTCGGCTCGATTTGCCGGTGTGGGAGCCACCGATGCTGACAATCGGGCCAAGCTGCTGTCGCTCATGGATGGGGTCGAGCAACGGGGCGCGTATTTTCACGCATCGATCGTGTACGTACGCTCAGCGGACGATCCCGACCCGATCATCGCGCAGGGCCGCTGGTTTGGAGATATCGCGCGTTCCGAACAAGGGGACCAAGGGTTTGGTTATGACCCCATTTTTGTTGACCGGGTGCTAGGTCAACACGCAGCGGAGCTCTCAGATAGTGAAAAAAATGCTCGAAGTCACCGAGGGCAGGCCATCCAAATGTTTTTAACCCAATGGCGCATTCTCGAGTCTGTATAGTATGAGAGACCCCATCGGACTGTACATCCATATCCCTTGGTGCATCAGAAAATGCCCCTACTGTGATTTCAATTCCCACGAATTCGAAGCCGAAGCCGCCCAAGGTCTCCCTCATGCGTTGGCTGAGCATTATGTCGACCAGCTCCTGAGGGATTTCCAATCTGACCTTCACCTATTCGATCTTCATCCCAACATCTCGTCGATTTTCATCGGCGGCGGCACGCCATCACTCATGCCCGCAAAAAGTCTAAGCCGGTTGCTGGAGTTGATCGATCAAAAGGTACAGTTGCCTCGCGATATCGAGATCACGCTCGAGGCCAACCCTAACAGCGCCGATCAGGCGAGGCTGCAAGGCTACCGCCAAGCCGGCATCAATCGATTAAGCCTTGGCATTCAAAGTTTCAATGACCAGCATCTCAACCTACTTGGTCGCCTACACGACGGCCAAGAAGCAGAAGTCGCGGTAGACGCAGCGAGGCGCGCTGGATTTGAGAATTTGAACCTGGACTTGATGTACGGATTACCCACTCAAACGCTTGATGACGCCTTAGCGGATCTAGACGAGGCGCTCGGCCTAGCACCCGAACACATATCTTGGTACCAGCTGACGATTGAACCGAATACCCTGTTCTATCGCCGACGACCCGCGCTTCCGAGTGACGCGTCGATTTCAGACATCTCTGATGCAGGCATCGCGCGACTGACCCAGGCGGGCTTTCAACGCTACGAAGTATCCGCATTCGCGACACCCAACCGTCAATCACAACACAACCGAACCTACTGGGAGTTCGGTGACTATCTAGGGATTGGCGCAGGCGCGCACGGGAAAGTATCTTCTAACGGTCGTATCTGGCGAACACAGAAAACCCGTGTCCCCAAAGACTACCTGACTGAACCCAAACGTCAGTACGCAGAGGTCGAACGCGCAGAGCTACCGCTTGAGTTTTTACTCAACGCACTGAGGCTGAGGGAGGGTTTCATGCTCGCGCAATTCGAATTGCGAACGGGCCTTTCATCCGAGTTGATCAAGCCCGCACTGGCCGAATGCGAGCAACTCGGCTTGCTCAAACTCATGGGTACCCAAGTTAAACCCACCGATTGGGGATACGATCGGTTGGACTCCATCTTGGAGCGATTTGCCATGCGAGCCCGCTAGCATCTTTGGATCGCCAGATCAGTAATCAGATGGTTCAATCGACGCCCACGTCGCTCATACTTCGTTTCTGGTCTTTGAGGCGCTTCAACGACCGAAAATCTATTATCCGCTTCGAATAACGTTTGGATTTCTTCAGCATAAGGTTGCCAGTCGGTGGCCACATGCAGGACCCCCTTAGGCTCAAGGACCCGGGCCGCTAGGCCTAAGAGCTCAGCGTTTACGATTCGCCGCTTGTGGTGTTTTTTCTTATGCCAGGGGTCCGGGAAGAATATCTGGATACGCTGTAGCGTCGACTCTGGTAACGCTCGTAAAAAATCAACCGCATCAGATTGCGACACCCTCACATTCCTCAACTCAAAACGCTTGATTCCAAGCAGCAGATGGCCGACGCCTGGACCATGCACCTCAAAGCCTAAAAAATTACGATCCGGCCACTGTTTGGCCATCTCCAAAAGGGACTCGCCATTACCAAAGCCAATTTCCAACGTGAGAGGTTGCGGGCAATCAAACGCCGCTTGTGGCGCAATACAATGCTCTCGCGAGAACAGAAACTGAGGCAGGTCCTCTTCTAGGGCGCGTTTTTGCGCTTGGGACAGTCGGCCTTGGCGAAGGACGTAGCTGCGGATTTCTCGACCCGGTTGTTGAGCGAGCGTCATCGGTACTCTCGGTCTTATGCACTCTGTTGACTGAGCGCAGCCACAGCTAGAAGAAGCCAACCCACGATGAACAAGGATCCTCCGAGCGGTGTCACCGGACCTAGCCATCTCGGTCCTCCCAGCGCCAACGCGTATAAACTTCCTGAGAAACAAACCATGCCAAACAAAAACGCCGCCGCTGCATAACCCAGTAAGTTGAGATCGGGTTGCCGCTCAATCCATAAACCGACCGCGATCAACGCAAGGCTATGCATCATCTGGTATTGGACGCCGGTCTGAAAGACTGACAAAGATTCAACAGGGAGTTTTGCCTTCAATGCGTGCGCCCCAAAGGCACCGAGCGCGACAGACATTGCGCCGCCTAGCGCGCCTAAAGCAAGACTGACTGCCCCGCTCATCAGAGCGGTTGATCCATCGCGGCCTTTATCTTTTTCATGGCGGCTTGCTCAAGCTGTCTGACGCGCTCTGCTGAAATACCATACTCAGCCGCCAACTCATGCAGCGTGGCCTTGGATTCATCCAGCCAGCGACGCCTGAGGATCATTTGAGCCCGCTCATCTAGGTCATGCATCGCTTGAGTTAACCTCGAGATTTCATCGCTCGATGCGTCCATCATGGCAATGATTTCAGCAGGGTCTGTGCCCTCCGCCGCCAAATACTGCGCTGGCGATGGCACCAGCATTTCGTCATCGTCATCGGCAGAGGCATCGAAAGCGGTGTCTGACGCAGCAAGCCGACCTTCCATTTGAACCACCGTTTCTGGCTTAACGCCTAAGTCTGCCGCAATCAGCGCTGCTTCCTTCTGACCGAGCCAGCCCAACTGCTGCTTCTTGCTCCGCAAATTGAAAAAAAGCTTCTTTTGCGCCTTCGTCGTGGCTACTCGAACTATGCGCCAGTTACGCAAAATAAACTCATGGATCTCGGCTTTAATCCAATGCACGGCAAACGAGACCAAACGCACTTTGTACTCAGGGTTGAACCGCTTGACGGCTTTCATCAAGCCGATGTTACCCTCTTGAATCAGGTCCGCTTCAGGCAAACCGTATCCCGCGTAAGATCTTGCGATATAGATGACAAAACGGAGGTTGGCCAACACCAGCTGACGCGCTGCTTCAACGTCCCCCTCTTGATAGAGCCGATTGGCTAACGCTTGCTCTTCCTCGACAGACAGCACAGCAATGCCATTGACCGCTTTGACATAGGCATCCAGGTTTAAACCAGGCGACGCTAAATCTAATGTTGCGGGTAAATTGCTCATTGACCACTCCATGCATCTGCGACCGATCGTACGAATGAAACCGCTCGTCAGATTGTTGCTAAGTCTCTGTTTTGTAAGTGACTTACTTCTTCCCTGGTTATCCAGGGGGCGGCGATTTTAGCACTCAGCGCTTGGGATCGCCAATCCGCACCCATTTCCCGCTGTTCAATGTTAAATGCGAACGGAAAATAAGGGTTCCAAATCGTTAAATGCACACGAAGTGAGTCTTTACTCTGGCTCAATAGCTCTCAAATGCTGACCGGCGGCCATCCAGGCGCTCAACAACCCAAGCAGAGCGGCAAATAGCAATAGCGTCAGCACTGCCGCAAGCCCAAGACCTTGGAGAGCGAAGCCGCTGCGATAAGACTGAGCCAACGCCTCCACAGGGCCTGATAGATAGATTAAGGCGCTTTGTACCAAAAGCGAGGCAACGAGTCCGCCGCCCAAGCCGTGCCAAAGCCCAAAATATAGAAAAGGCCGACGGACAAAGGCGTCGGTCGCACCGATCAATTTCTGCACCTCGATTTCAACCCGGCGATTCTCAATGGCGAGGCGCAGCATGTTCGAAACAATCAAAACAACACCCAAACTCATGACCAAACCCAGTGCCTGAATCAAACGGGTAGCGGTTTCCATTATGGCGCCCAGTCTGCGCATCCAGGCTTCGTCAAAAACGATCTCATCGACCAACGGGTGTTTTGCAAATTGTCGGCGAAAAGCCTCGGCCGCCAATCCACCCGACTGACTGGGAATCACTTCGATCACGATCGGTAGCGGGTTCTCATCGAAGGCATTGAGGATGTCCGCCATACCGGTCTTCTCAGCAAACTCTGCAAGTGCATCCTCCCTGGAGATGAGCTTCGCCCGCACCACCCCGGGAGCAGCTTCCATCTCGACGGTCAGCTTGCCAGCCTCCAGCGCCTTCGCCGAGGCTTTTAAATACACGCTGATGCTCGCTTGGCCCTGCCACTGACCCTCGTAAGCCGCTAGTTGACTTAGAAACGACAACAGGAAGACCGGTAACCCGAGTGCAATGCCCATCGCACCCCAAGTGCTAAGGCTACTCCATCGCTGGCTCCAGATTGACGCGAGCGAGAGAGCTGCCTCAAGGCGATGACGCTTAAGCCAAGCCTTCAGCACAACCAGCACGAAAATACCTCCCGCCCTGACTTGATCATGACTCAGGACTCGAATGAAACTGACCTGCGTCGAGATGCAGCCGACGATGACCTGAAGCTTCTACCAAGGCTATATCATGCGTTGCGATCAGGACGGTCACGCCTACTTGTTGGAAGAGTTCAAAGACGCCCATGATCTCTGCGCTCAGGGCTGGGTCCAGGTTCCCTGTGGGCTCATCCGCGAGTAGGAGGGGCGGCCTTGATACCACCGCGCGCGCGATGCCCACGCGTTGCTGCTCGCCACCCGATAATCGAATGGGCATTTGCTTGGCTTTGTCGTGCAGCCCGACCTTAGACAGCGCAGCACTGACCTTGCGAGTGATTTCCCTAGAATCAATTCCCTGAATCTCCAGAGGGAGCGCCACATTGTCAAAAACTGTTCGATCAAAAAGCAAATGATGATTTTGAAAAACAAACCCAATTTGACGTCGAAGGTGTGGGATGCGCCTTCGGGACAATCGCTCTAACGCTTGGCCATTGACTTCAATTCGTCCTCTGGTGGGCGTTTCGATGGCCATGATGAGCTTTAACAACGTGCTTTTGCCGGCGCCCGATGGCCCTGTCAGAAAGGCAAACTCACCTTCAGCCAAAGAAAAACTGAGGTTGGATAATGCGTCGTATCCTGCAACATAGCGTTTGGAGACCTGGTCAAATCGAAGCATTGATTACACCTTGTCACTCAGTGTCGTCGAATATCGCGTCGACGAAGCTCGTCGCGTCAAACGGTCGGAGATCATCCAAGGTCTCTCCCACACCAATAAAATGAATCGGCAAGGCCAGTTCTCGAGCAAGGGCAAACATCACACCGCCTTTGGCTGTGCCGTCAAGCTTGGTTACGATGAGCCCTGACACTGGGACACTCCGTTTGAACTCTCGAGCTTGCGCCAGTGCATTTTGGCCCGTTCCACCATCGATCACCAACAAGACCGCATGTGGCGCTGAATCATCAATTCGATTCACCACCCGAACTATTTTTTCAAGTTCTTGCATCAGGTTGGTCTTATTTTGTAACCGCCCTGCTGTATCCGCGATGAGCAGGTCGGCGCCTCTCGCCTTGGCACTGGTCACCGCATCAAAAATCACCGAGGCGCTGTCTGCTCCAGTTTGTTGCGCGACCACATCCACGTTATTACGCGCGCCCCAAGTTTTCAGTTGCTCCACTGCGGCGGCTCGGTAGGTGTCACCCGCTGCCAACATGACTTGCCGACCTTGTGCTTTGTAGAAGTGAGCGAGCTTGCCCGCGGTGGTTGTTTTACCAGCACCGTTGACGCCAACCATCAGGATGACCATCAGTCCCTGCTCGGGCGAAGAGAGCGGCAGCGCGCTGGGCGCGATCATATCCACAAGCGAGGCTTTGAGAGCTTGGCGCACCGCCTCGGCATCCTTAAGCGTTTTTCTCGACATCGATCGGGTTAGGGAATGAATAACCTCTTGGGTCACCGTCATGCCAAAGTCTGAGGTGATTAAAAGCGTTTCGATCTCATCAATGAGCGACTGATCTAACGCCTTGCCCACTGAAAACACTTCGCCCAAGCGAGACGAAAGACCCTCTCTTGTTTTCGTAAGCCCTTGCCTTAGCCGCGAGAACCAGCCTGGCTTGCCTTGGGGCGGTTCATCTGCAACATTGCTCATGGTGTGTCCTGTCGCCAAGGGTAAAAAGTGAAACAGCCGAAGATGGCCAACGTGCGAATTATCGGTGGTAATTGGCGACACCGCAAAGTGAACTTCCCGTCGAGCTATGACATTCGCCCGTCACCTGATCGAGTGCGCGAAACCTTATTTAATTGGCTACAAGGTGAGGTCGCTGGCCGACATTGCCTCGAGCCTTTTGCGGGCAGCGGCATACTCAGCTTTGAGGCACTGTCGAGAGGGGCAGCTCACGTTGCAATGAACGATCAAGAACCCGGGATAGCCCGCGTCCTCAGCGAAGAAGCCACAAGACTCGGCGCAGACCCACTCAACTATCTCATCACCCGTCGTGATGGTTATGCCTTGATGAATGATCCGCCCAAGCAAACGCAGCTTGTTTTTCTTGATCCACCCTTCCACAGTGGACGGTATGGAGGCTTGTTTGAGTCCATTCGAGGATCGGGGGCATTCTCTCGTGAGGTCCTGATCTACGTCGAAAGCGGGCGCCCTCTAGATCAAAGCGAATTCGAACCCTTTGGTTTTCGAGCAATCAAATCCAAGCAAGCGGGCAGAGTGTCATTTGCCCTCTTTGCAAGGGGCGCTTAACAGACGGGTTCTGCCTAGGTATCATTTGCCGCTCCTTGAGATGGGCGCAGATATGAGAACAGTGCTTTACCCCGGGACCTTCAATCCCATTCACAACGGCCATGTGGATTTGGTTAGACGCGCCGCTGGTTTATTTGATCGCGTGGTTCTCGGTATTGCGACCAGCCCACAGAAAAATCCGAGCGTACTCGAAACCCGGGTTAACCTCGCAAAGGAAGCCTTAGCAGCAATGCCAAATGTCGAAGTGATTGGGTTCAACACCTTGACTGTGGATTTTGCTCGCGAAGTGGGCGCCAGCGTTATCTTGAAAGGCATTCGGACGGTGACCGACTTTGAGTATGAGTTTCAAATGCTCAATATGAATCGAGCCCTCTCGCCGGGACTTGAAACAATTTTCCTGGCGCCGTCGGAAGAACACTCCTATATTTCATCTACGCTCGTTCGCCAGATCGCCGGTTATGGCGGCGACATCAGTCAATTCGTGCCGGCAGCAGTTGAGGCGGCGATTAGAAATGGTGATATCGGCTAGCGTTGGCAGCGTCTGCAGTAGACAGTGGCCCGGTTGCTGATACGAAGTGATGTGAGTGGCCCCTCACACGCGAAACAAGCCTCGCCCTCACGACCGTATACCTGCAGCTCATGTCTGAAGTAGCCCGGCTTGCCGTCTTCACGCAGAAAATCACGCAGGCTGGTACCTCCGGCGTCGATGGCCTTCGCAAGGACCATTTTCACAGCGGCCACAAGTCGCGCCATTCTCGCGCGGCGCACCTTTCCTGCTTCGGTTAGCGGGCGAATACCCGCGTAAAAGAGCGCTTCGTTGGCGTATATATTACCGACACCGACAACAATATCGGCATCCATCAGAAACGTTTTAATGTTGCGACGAACCTGCCGGGCTCGGCGCATCAGGTAATCCACTGAAAAATCGTCAGACAGGGGTTCTGGTCCAAGCTTGCTGAGCAGCGGATGGTCGAGCGTTGTCATATAGAACAGCGAACCGAATCGACGTGGGTCTCGAAATCTGAGGATCTGGTTGCTATCAAAAAGAACATCGACATGATCATGCGTTTCTGGAGGCGTTCCTGAAGGTAATATCCGAAGACTGCCAGACATGCCTAAATGCAACATCAACCAACCCTGATCCAGCTCGAGCAACAAGTACTTGGCTCGCCTTGAGACGCTGATCACTGACTGACCTGAGACGCTTTGCGGGATGCCAGCATCAACGGGCCACCGAAGACGATGATCGCGAACCAAAAGTTGGCGAATTTTGCGGCCTCTGATGTGAGGCTCAATCCCTCGGCGAGTCGTTTCTACTTCTGGTAATTCTGGCATGGTCTCTCTTTAAACCCAGGGCTGTTTTTCTCGCCAATTTAAGAACGTCATCAGTTCCGACCCAACGCAGCGAGCGTTATCATGCGCCCATGCGTGACCAACCTGAACTGTACTTTCTCGGCATCGACACCGGTGGCACATTTACCGATTTTATTCTTGTTGGCCCGGATGGTATCAAGTCTGAAAAAGTTCTATCCAGCCCAGCCGCGCCAGAGCAGGCCATTCTCGACGGAATAGAGCGGCTGGATCTCCAAGATGCCATCAGCGCAGGCAAAGTCCTTATGACGCACGGCACCACAGTCGCGACCAATGCCGCGCTAGAGCGCAAGGGTGCCAAAACAGCGTTCATCACGAATCAAGGATTCAGCGACGTCTTGGCACTTGGACGCCAAAATCGCTCACATCTTTATGCTCTAAATCCATCCGTTGATCGCCTCGACCTCACTCAAATCACGTGTTTTGAAGTTGACACGAGACGCAATGCGAAAGGCGCGCTCATTAAGCCCCTCGACCGGAAGGCCCTCGACCAACTCTTTCTCGAGGTCTCCGCTTTTGAGCCCGATGCGATCGCGGTGAGCCTTTTGTTTTCTTTTCTGGATCCATCCGAGGAAGTTCAGATTCGAGAATCTCTTGGGTCGTTAGCAGCCGTCATTTCTATATCAAGCGAGCTGCACCCTGAGCCTGGAGAGTATGAACGAAGTGTGGTCACGCTGTTAAACAGTTATCTGGGACCCGTGGTTCAGGGTTATCTTGGGCGACTTTGTGCTGCCGTGGCGCCGACCAAACCAGCGATCATGCAGTCATCAGGGTTAACCATTGATGCAGCTCACGCCGCTGCTCGGGCTGCCCATTTGCTTCTCTCTGGGCCTGCAGGCGGGCTGATTGCGGCCTCAAGCTGTTTTCCCGATAGCGCCCTGATGACGTTTGATATGGGCGGCACTTCCACAGACGTTGCGCTCATTCATGGGTCCCTCAGCCCATCAGAGGACATGTTTTTAGATGGTATTCCGCTTGCGATCCCAGCGCTCGACTTAACGACTATCGGTGCTGGCGGTGGTTCGATTGCACGAGTGAATGAGGGCGGGCTGCTCACTTTAGGACCAGAATCCGCTGGCGCACTTCCCGGTCCCGCCTGTTATCAAAAAGGCGGCGAAAGCCCGACCGTTACGGATGCCCATGTGGTGCTCGGTCACTTTCCAGAAGCGACACGCCTATCCGATGATATCGAGCTTTCTCGGGATGCGGCTGAGCGAGTGATCCGCCCTTTGGCGTCAGCGCTATCACTGACCATGGAAGAAACCGCAAACGGCATCCTTCAGATTGCGAATGAGAAGATGACTCAAGCGCTTCGCAGGATTTCTATCCAGCGAGGCCATGATCCCAAAGATTTCACCTTGGTTTGCTTCGGCGGTGCGGGCGGGCTTCACTTATGTGCCCTTGCCGAAGCGCTTGATATGCGGCGGGCCGTTGTGCCTGCGCACGCTGCAATGTTTTCTGCGCTTGGCATGATCATGGCAAGTCCCGGTCGTGTGTTCTCTAGGTCGATCGTAACTATATTTGGCCATCTCCAAAGGGAACGCTTTGAGAACGCAATAGGCTCATTACGGAATGAGGCGGAACGATCATTCGGTGCATCTGAGGATATCGGGCGCAGAGACGAATGGTGCGCTGATGTTCGCTATGAAGGTCAATCAAAAACACTTGAGGTGAAACTCGATCACGATTTTGAGCAGATGCAAGCTGAATTCGAATCAGTTCATGAGACTCGCTACGGCCATCGCTTAAATCAGCCTATAGAATTGGTTCGTTTACGGCTTCGATCTGAAGTCCCTGCAATTGAGTCGGAGGCCATCAATCAGCTCAAGCAACCCGCCCTGGTCGAGGCTTTTGAGGCTCTAGACCAATTGAAAGCGACTCATCTAAACGGGTCAGAGATCCTGGATGTTAGCTCGCTCGCACCGCGGCTGCGCATCGAGGGGCCGCACATACTCACGGCACCCGGCACAATCATCAAGCTTGAATCTGGTTGGTCTGCCATGCGTGACAATGCCGGGCACCTTTATCTGAAACGCTCGTAACCTCACAGAAGGCCGTGTCTCGAACTACACTGCCACTGATTGACTGTTTTTCCATTAGGGTCGACCGCGCCGTCACACCTCGATGGACGATTCGATCGAATTTAATCGTTAGACAAGCGTCGATTGGTGACGGGGCCCTGCGGCAAACTCAGGAGGCTTCGGAGCGAGCCCCTGAGAGTGCTGAAGAGCATCTGTTGAGGACTGCAATTTGGCAGAGCTTGTATTTCTAGCCAGGGCGCTCACGCAAACACTTGGCGGCAGTTATCGACTGAATGGGTCGACCCCCTCGCCTTACTAATCTCCGGGTCACATTAAGGCGCAACATGGTTTCCCTCCTTGGCGAAGAAATCACGTTCGACTGGGGCAACATCCTCGGTATCGTTTGGGCGGGTCGATCAGCGCTGATAAATTGCGGACTTCGCCCAACGGATGCGGGGTCTTTCCTTTGTTGGGGTAACCCCTGAAAAGCGAGCGGCTAAAGGGGCTAGAGCGGCGCGCCTGAGGCGCGCCGGGCGGGCATTTACTTAATTTTGGCTTCTGTATAGGTCACATGCTTGCGGACAACGGGATCGAACTTCTTGATCTCCATTTTGTCTGGCATGTTCTTCTTATTCTTGGTCGTGGTGTAAAAGTGGCCTGTCCCTGCAGAGGATACTAACTTGATTTTATCTCTCATGATTTACTCCCAGCGCAGCCTTACTTCAGACTGCTCTTTATCGTCGACGAATTAGACTCGCTGCCCTTGCTCGCGCAGATTAGAAACCACTTGCTCAATCCCTAGCTTATCGATCAAGCGCATGCCTTTGGTTGAGACTTTCAACTTCACGAATCGACGCTCGCTTTCCAACCAAAACCGATGCTGTTGAATGTTCGGCAAAAACCGACGCCGCGTTTTGTTATTGGCGTGAGAGACGTTGTTTCCGCTCTGTGGGCGCTTCCCGGTTACCTGACACACTCTGGACATCACTTTACCCTCTTCAAACTCGGCTAAGACGCGCCTTTCTCTTCGAGTGAGCGCTGACGCCCATCAAGGCATTAACCCAGTTCAATCTCAATGTTTTGACGCATCCGATGGTATTTAGGACCATCACCGCATCGTTTCTTAATTCCCTGCTCCCTCCAGCGTTTGACTGCAAGGGTCACAGGCGATGTGTTTCAATGCTCACTGGCTTCTTCGCTGATCAAGTCGTTGTTGACGTTTGCCTGGACAACAAGTTGACGCGACCCAGCCTGATTTTTAGGGCTTTCTTCTCAATTCGAATCCGACCCATCCCAGCGAGCGCGCATTTATATCAGAAGGTCTTTGATTTTTCAATGAAATCTCTTCTCAAAGAAATAGCCTAGCCAAGCGACCGTCACTCAACTCCGTATGATGAGCGCAGCCAGGATCCAGCACCTTCTAATCGAGGCGAATGCCCCAATCGTCGCGCCAGCGCGGCGCTTTTCCCTGATTCACCCTCTGCGCTCCATTCGGGTTAACGCTGTGATTCAAGTGCTAACCCCGTCTAAACTCTGTATTATTCGCGGCTTTCAAGCCCAGACTAGAGGGCAAACACATGGAAAATTCCCTGCTGACCTTACACAACCGCCGAATCCTCTTGGGGATCACGGGTGGGATAGCCGCCTATAAAAGTGCAGAACTCACCCGGCGTCTCCAGGATCACGGTGCGGACGTTCGGGTCATCATGACACGCTCAGCAACAGAATTTATTACGCCCCTGACGATGCAGGCGTTGTCAAAACACCCCGTTCACCTGGATCTACACAATCCGGATACAGAATCTGTCATGGGTCACATCGAGCTCGCACGCTGGGCTGATCTTGTCTTGATTGCGCCCGCAAGTGCTAACTTTCTGGCAAGACTTGCACACGGGCATGGTGACGATTTGCTAACGGCCGTGTGCTTAGCCGCTGAGTGTCCCGTCGCAATCGCGCCGGCAATGAACCAGGCCATGTGGGCCAAGAGTCCGACGCAGAAAAATCGGGCACTACTGGTCGAGCGGGGCATTCACTTTTTAGGCCCCGATTCAGGCATTCAAGCTTGCGGCGAAGTCGGTGCCGGCCGCTTACTCGATATCGAGGCGCTGCTCGTTGGTGCCAGCAACTTATTCGCAAGCGGCAGACTGCAAGGTAAAACGGTGCTCATCACTGCAGGTCCTACTCGCGAGGCTATTGATCCGGTTCGGTTCATCAGTAACCACAGTTCGGGCAAGCAAGGCTACGCACTCGCAAGTGCCGCCGTTGATGCAGGTGCTCGGGTGATCCTGGTTTCCGGGCCCACCGCCCTCACTGCCCCCGAACGCGTTGACCTTGTCAAAGTGACCTCAGCTCAGGATATGCACGAAGCCGTGCAAGCAAGGCTGCCCGAGACCGATATTATGATTGGTGTTGCTGCGGTCTCCGATTACCGTCCCAAGATGGTAGAGACGCAAAAGATCAAAAAGGGTCAGTGTGGCGAGCGCACCCTGACCTTAGAATTAGTGGAAAATCCAGACATCATTGCAGAAGCCGCTAAGCACTCAAACGCACCCTTCACCGTAGGCTTTGCAGCAGAGACGGAAAATCTTGAAAACTATGCCAAACGCAAGTTACTCGAGAAAAATCTCGCGATGATCGTAGCGAACAATGTTGCCAATTCACAAATTGGTTTCAACAGTGATGCCAATGCAACCACCATCTTTTGGGCAGGTGGTGAGATCAATATCCCGATGATGTCCAAGCGCGCTTTATCAGAGCGGTTGATTTCGATTATTGCGGATAGAATCGAGGCCGCATCGTGAAGGTTCAGATTAAACGGTTGCGTAAAGAACGTTCTATTGACTTACCAGCTTATGCCACCGTGGGATCAGCCGGCCTTGATCTCGCAGCTGATATCGAGGCACCGCTTAAGATCGATCCGGGTGCCACGGACCTAATTCCCACTGGGCTTGCCATTCATTTGGGCGACCCTCACACCGCGGCGTTGATCCTGCCCCGCTCTGGACTAGGCCATAAACACGGCCTAGTTCTGGGTAATTTAGTGGGCCTGATTGATTCAGATTATCAGGGCGAACTCATGGTCTCGTGCTGGAATCGAAGTCAAACGGCCTTCATCGTTGAACCCGGTATGCGCATCGCCCAGCTTGTGATCGTCCCGGTCATTCAAGCAGAGTTCGAAGAAGTCGATGCGTTCGAGGAATCCGATCGGGGTAGCGGTGGGTTCGGTTCGACTGGCCTGCAGACCTAACTGATGAGGACACCTCGATGACCGTCTCTCGACAACAAGCGCTAGAAATTGCCACCGTCCTCACTGAGGCTTTACCTTATATCCAACGGTTTAAGGGCAAGACCATCGTCGTCAAGTACGGTGGCAATGCCATGACGGATGAGGCCCTTAAGTTCAGTTTCGCGCGAGATATTGTGCTCATGAAACTGGTCGGGATGAATCCCATCATTGTTCATGGTGGTGGGCCTCAAATCGGTTCGCTTTTGGAGCAACTGGGGATTACATCCAAATTCGTCGATGGCATGCGGGTCACAGACAGCGCAACCATGGACGTGGTTGAAATGGTTCTTGGCGGGTTGGTTAACAAAGACATTGTCAATCTCATCAATCGAAATGGCGGCAAAGCCCTCGGTTTAACCGGTAAAGACGCCTCAATGATTCAAGCCAAGAAGCTTCTGGTTGAAAGACCAAGCGAAGCATTGGCCACACCTGAGATCATCGATATCGGCCAAGTTGGGGAGGTCACGTCGATCGACCGAAGCGTGCTGGATCTGGCGGCAAAGAGCAATCTCATCCCAGTCATCGCGCCGATCGGTACCGATGAATCAGGTCACACATACAACATCAACGCTGATCTCGTGGCGGGAGCGATCGCATCTGCAGTCCAAGCTGAAAAGTTAATCCTCTTAACCAATATCGAAGGCTTGCAAGATGCAAACGGGACACTCCTGCCCACACTGTCTGCTGAAGACGTTACGTCGATGATTAGCAAAGGGGTGATTTCAGGCGGTATGCTCCCAAAAATACAATGTGCGCTTGATGCTGTACGCGATGGTGTTACCAGCGCCCACATTATCGATGGCCGAGTCGCACACGCTGTGTTGCTGGAAGTCTTGACCGATGAAGGCGTAGGGACAAAGATTTCCGATCATGACCACTGATCAGAGCAACCAAAGCGAACCCGAAATCAAACCCAAGCAGCGAGGCAATAGACGCGCAGATATTCTCCAGGCGGTAGCAATCATGCTGGAAACAGCGCCTGGCGCGAAGATCACAACGGCAAAGCTAGCAACGGCGGTGGGTGTCTCAGAAGCCGCGATCTACCGGCACTTTGCCAGCAAAGCGCAGATCTTCGAGGGCCTCATCGGCTTCGCAGAGGACGCCATCTTTAGCCGAATCCAAGCCATTAGTGCTTCTCAGCAGACCAAGCTCGATAAGACGCGGGATGTGTTGCTACTGGCGCTTACGTTTTTTGAGAGAAATCCTGGCATCGCCCGCCTGATGATGGGCGATCCTTTGGTTGGCGAAGCACCAAGGCTCAAGCCTCGAGTCCGTCAGCTCTTTGATCGCATCGAGACCGAGTGCCGTCAACTCATTCGAGATGAGCAGCTTGAGTCAATGGCGAATGCGATTCTCACGCCTTCGGAACAGACGACCCTGTTCATGCATATGTTAGAGGGCGCAATCGCTCGCTTCGTGCGAAGTGAATTCAACGCGTCTCCCACAGAGCACTTTGCTGCCTACTGGCCAGTTCTCGCCTCCGGCATGGATCCAAAAGCGCGCTAAATCCCGTAAGCGTCGCGGTAAGCGAGCATCCGTTCAATCTCGGCTGCGCTCTGCGATCGCCGGACATACTCAACAATTTCACTAAAGGTCACGATACTGAGCACAGGTATGCCATGGGTCGCTTCAAGGGACTGAACCGCCGACATCGATCCGTCCGCGCCCCGTTCTTGGCGATCGATTGCGACTAAAACGCCGGCAGGTTTTGCGCCTGCTGCCAGAATCATCTGGACGGCTTCATTGGCTGCTGTCCCTGCAGTCACGACATCGTCAACGATCAACACACGGCCCTTGAGCGGAGCCCCCACCAGCTGACCGCCCTCCCCATGGTCCTTAACTTCTTTCCGAGCGTACGCATAAGGCATCGAAACGCCATGGTCTCTAGCCAGCGCCACGGACATGCTCGACACCAGCGGGATGCCTTTATAGGGCGGCCCAAACAACACATCAAAATCGAGCCCCGAACTCAACATTCGGCGAGCATAAAATCCGCCCAGGGCAGATAGTGAAGCGCCGTCTTGAAAGAGTCCCGCGTTGAAAAAATAGGGACTGATGCGCCCCGATTTAAGGGTGAATTCTCCGAACTGCAGCACACGACTGGCAATAGCAAGTTCTATGAAAGATGGAGCTTCCGTCATGGGTTCACCCTATGTCTATCTCGCCTGTAAGAGTCAGCGTATTTTATTGCTTCGTCAGTCAGCAAGACGCGCCGCACTTTGGCCTATCATTCACCTCTGGGGCATCTCAGAGAGAATCGTTTCTGGATGCCTTTTGGCGTTCAATCAAGGACGAGATACCGCGGCCTGCAAGGTCAAGGAGATCATCGAGCCCTGAACGGCTGAACGGCGCGCCCTCTGCAGTCCCTTGAACCTCGATAAAACCACCCGACTCAAGCATCACCACATTCATATCCGTTTCAGCGGTGGAGTCTTCTTCATAGTCCAAATCCAGTACCGCCTGACCTTGAACCATTCCAACCGATATCGCTGCCACCCACTGCCGCTCGATCGACGTCGCATTGGGCAGCGTATCGAGCGCATCAAACAGCGCAACACACGCCCCTGTAATTGAAGCCGTACGCGTACCACCATCGGCTTGAATCACATCACAGTCAATCTTCAGCGTTTGCTCACCCAACGTTTTGAGGTTGACCGCCTGTCTTAACGAGCGTCCAATCAACCGTTGGATTTCTTGCGTCCGACCTGACTGCTTGCCTCTCGCAGCTTCCCGGCCCATCCGATCATGGGTTGAGCGCGGGAGCATGCCGTACTCCGCAGTGATCCATCCCTCCCCTTTACCTTTTAGAAAGGACGGTACACCGGATTCGACGCTGACCGTACAAATCACTTTGGTCTGGCCAAAGGTGATCAACGTCGAACCTTCAGCATGTGCGTTAAAGCCTCGTTCGATGGTCACTTGACGTAATTCATCGAATTGCCTTCCTGAGTGTCTGTTGATCGCCAATGTTCTCTCCCTCGTGTTGCTCTACATCAAAACGGCCGTCGATTATACTCAAGCCCCCGCGATTAACGAGTATACCTATGGTTTCCAGCATGACCGGCTTCTGTAGCCTGACTGAGAGCGGTCTGACATGCGAAGTTCGGTCGGTCAATCATCGCTTTCTCGAAATCTCTGTCCGAATGCCAGAGTCCTTGCGTCACCTTGAACCCACCATCCGACAGATCTGTCGAGACAAGCTTCAGCGAGGGAAAGTTGATTGGCAACTCCGCGTGGCACCCGAGCTCAACACGACGTTGCAAGTCAATGCCCAGACGCTCAATCGATTAAAGGAGGCGCTGTCACAGGTTGAAGCAGCATTTCCAAGCGCAGCAACCCCCTCCCAAACAGACCTATTAGCGTGGCCTGGAGTTACGCTTGAAGACAATCGTCCCATGGCGGCAAACCAATCATCGACGCTCATCGAAGACGTGGTCGAAGGTCTCATCGAGGCGAGACGAAGAGAGGGTGATGCGCTCAAGCTAGTCCTGCTAGAAAAGCTTGCCGCTTTCGAGGCCGAGGTGGTCTCAATCCAGGCGGAAACCCAGGACCTCGTCGAAAGGCAACGTGCGCGGCTGATTGCGCGCTTTGAAGAACTCAGCTTTGAGCTCGATAGCGAGCGCCTTCATCAAGAGATTGTTCTGTTGATGCAGAAAAATGACATCGAAGAGGAATTAGATCGCTTAGTAGCACACGTGGGAGAATTTCGTGATCAGCTGGCTCGCATTTCTCAAAGCCGAGAGGGGATCGGTCGTCGGCTAGATTTTTTACTGCAAGAATTCAATCGGGAGACAAACACGATTGCCTCAAAATCATGGGATAAATCGCTGACCTTGAGGGCCGTAGAGATGAAGGTTTTGATCGAGCAACTGAGGGAACAAGTTCAGAATGTCGAGTAACCAGCCCATCCGTTGCCATGAAATTCGAGATTTCGTACGCTCACGTTCGTCTCAATCCTTCTTTCTCACTCGCCGCTCATGACGACTTCTAACAGCAATTCCTCGAATTTCCTCTTTGTGGTCGCAGCAGCGTCGGGGACTGGGAAGACATCGCTCGTCGCTGCCCTAAGGGAGCGCCGACCCGACCTTGCCGTCAGCGTGTCACACACCACACGTTCGATCAGGCCGGGCGAGATGGATGGCCAGAATTATTATTTCGTCGATCACGACGCCTTTTTAGCCCTCCAATCAGCTGATGGTTTTCTTGAGTCTGCAGAGGTATTTGGTCATCTCTATGGCACGAGCCTGGCTGAAGTGGATCGAATTCGCGAGTCGGGACAGTGCACCTTGCTCGAGATCGACTGGCAGGGCGCCCTGCAGATCAAAAGGAAAATACCAGAGGCGCAGTTGATTTTTATTTTACCTCCGTCACTCGACGCACTGCGCCAGCGCCTGACGCTTCGCGGCCAGGATTCGCTGGATGTGATTGAGCACCGCCTGAGCTTATCTGTTCAAGAAATATCCCAGTACGCAGCATTTGATTTTCTGGTGGTTAACGACGCATTTGATCTCGCCCTCTCTCAACTAGAAGAGATCGTGAGTGGTCGGGGCGAAACACTGAAACGAGCTGTCCAAGAAGTGGCGTTGGAGGATCTGTTAGCTTCTTTATTGTCTTAACGCTCCGGTACAAGGTCCTAACCCACCGGTGTCGGTTCTTGCAGCAACCGTTGATTGCCGCTAAACTCCGCCACCCTTTAAGTCTTGAGTCTCGCTCCTAGCGATGAATCATGAAACGCGCGGCGCCCACGCTTTCCAGCCGCGAAACGAGAATGCTGCCCAAGAGGAACCATCATGGCTCGCGTCACTGTAGAAGATTGTCTTGAAAACGTTGCCAACCGCTTTGAACTCGTTATGGTTGCTAGCAAACGCGCCCGCCAAATCGCAACAGAGGGCAAAGATCCTATGGTGCCCTTGGAGAACGATAAGCCAACCGTCCTTGCCCTGAGGGAAATTGCTGACGGCTTTGTGGGTCCAGATATACTTACCGAAAAGCCAAAAGAAGATTTCGAGCCTCTGACGATGGAGCTTCTCAGCGAAGCGTTTGATCGCGAGCCCCCAGCGCCAGAAGAGTTTTAGTGCCAGCAGCCCCATCTGGGCTGCCAAGGCCGTCTGTTCTTTAAAACATTCAACCGTTTTCGCGTTGCAGTCGTACTCATCTACGAGTAGATTCAGACCAAGACCCGTCGTCTTGATGAAACGACATGTCAACCATCGACACATTCGCTGAAAACCTTCAGGACTACCTCGCTCCAGAGCAGGTGGCCATGGTTGTTCGTGCCTACGATTTTGCGGAAGAGGCGCACGAAGGGCAGACCCGAAAATCTGGTGAGCCTTATATCAGCCATCCCCTGGCTGTGGCACAAATTCTTGCGGAAATGCGGGTCGACCATCAATGCCTGATGGCTGCGCTTCTCCACGATGTGATCGAAGACACCGGTGTTCCTAAACAACTTCTTTCGAAGAATTTCGATGATCAGGTGGCGGAACTTGTAGACGGGGTCAGCAAACTGTCCAGCATGTTCCACTCAAGGGCTGAAGCCCAGGCGGAAAATTTTCAAAAGATGACGCTGGCCATGGCCAAGGATATACGCGTCATTCTGGTCAAACTGGCGGATCGACTCCACAACATGCGCACATTGGGTCATTTGGATCCAGAAAAACGTCGGAGAATTGCACGCGAGACCCTCGAAATTTATGCGCCCATTGCGCTGAGACTTGGGATGAATACCATACGCGTCGAGTTCGAAGAGCTGGGCTTCAGAGCGCTGTACCCACTGCGATCGAGCATGATCGAAAAAGCGGTGCGCAAGGCTCGAGGAAACAGGAAAGAAGTCATCAGCAAACTCCAAGACTCGATCAACAGCTGCCTTCGTGAGGAGGGCATATCCGCTCGCGTGTTTGGCCGCGAAAAACACCTTTACAGCATCTACACCAAAATGCGCTCAAAGCGTAAGTCCTTTGCCGAGATCATGGATGTTTATGCCTTCAGGATCATCGTGGACAGCGTGGATACCTGCTACCGGGTCTTGGGCATGGTGCACAACCTCTACAAACCGGTTGCGGGTCGATTCAAAGATTATGTCGCGATTCCCAAAGCCAACGGATATCAATCACTGCACACGACCCTCTTCGGGATGCATGGATTGCCGATAGAAATCCAAATTCGAACCGAGGAAATGGAGGAGTTTGCAAACCACGGGATCGCCGGACACTGGCTTTATAAAACCAAAGAAGAAGGCGCCGGTGCGGGCACACAACGCGCCAGAGCCTGGATGCGCGGTCTACTGGAGTTGCAACAAAGCGCGGGTAACTCGCTCGAATTCATAGAAAACGTCAAAATCGATTTGTTCCCTGATGAGGTCTACGTGTTCAGCCCTGCAGGTGATATTTACGAGCTACCCCAAGGGTCAACACCGATCGATTTTGCCTACGCTGTGCATACGGACATCGGTAACACTTGCGTCGCCTGCCGAATTGACCGTCGATTGGCGCCGCTCTCAGCGTCCCTTGAGAGCGGACAGACCGTCGAAATTATCCGTTCAGCTGGCGCTCTACCCAATCCTGCCTGGTTGAGCTACGTGGTGACGGGCAAAGCGAGAAGCGGTATTCGCAATGCGCTCAAAGTTCAGCAAGAAAACGAATCCGTCGAGTTAGGACGTCGCCTACTCGACCGAGCGCTCTCCGCACTTAACGTCACTTTCGATGCACTCAATGAAGAATCGATTCGGACCGTTGTAAAAAACGGCAAGTTCAGCAGCACTGAGGATTTGCTTCAGGAAATAGGGCTCGGTAATCAAATGGCGAGCGTGGTCGCTAGGCGATTGGTTCAAGATCAATCAGAGTACGAATCTTTGGAAGTTGACTACCAGGGCCCCCTGCCGATCAAAGGCACTGAGGGTATGGTGGTCACCTATGCCCGATGCTGCCGACCCATTCCCGGCGACCCCATCATCGGCCACATCAGCGCTGGCAAAGGCATCGTGATCCACATCGACACCTGCCGAAATATGAGCGAGATCCGTGCTAAGGGCGAGGAGATCATGTCGGTTCGATGGGAAGATGAAATTGATCAAGAGTTCACCGTTGAAATGCGCATAGAGCTCGAAAACGAAAAGGGGCTGATTGCCATGCTGGCATCAACCATTACTGGCGTCGAGGCAAATATTGAGCGCATCAGCATCCTCGAACGAGATGCGAGACTGACCACCGTTAACCTGCTTTTGCAGGTACAAGATCGCGTTCACCTGGCTAACGTGATCAAAAAGCTCAGACACATTCATCACGTGAATCGAATCATTCGGGTTAGAAATTAGCCATGACGCGAGAGATCATCCAGTCTCCCCTCGCGCCGAAAGCACTCGGCCCCTACGCCCAGGCGGTCAAGCACCAGGGTCTGTTGTTTTTGTCTGGCCAGTTGGGCCTCGACCCTGAAACAGGGGCACTCAAGGGTGATGACGTTATAAGCCAAGCCAGGCAGGCCCTTTCAAATCTTGAAGCCGTCTGTGCAGAAGCAAACACGCATCTCCATCACGCGCTCAAGCTCACGCTCTTCCTACGGGATCTGAATCAATTCGGCATTGTGAATGATCTATTGGCCAACACGCTGAAGCAGCCTTATCCCGCTCGGTCGACAGTGGAAGTGTCTCGATTGCCAAAGGATGCATTGATCGAGATCGACGCCATCGTCGCGGTTGATGCGGGGTAACCCGGTTTCTAAGGTGAAACTTCCAAGCGAGCATCCCGTCACCTCACTTAAAGGGGTGGGGCCCGCGCTAGCAACGAAATTGGACCGCCTTGGAATCACTAGTGTGCAGGACCTCCTGTTCCACTTACCCTTCCGATACGAAGATCACACCACACTCAGCCCGATTGGCTCGATCAGCAGCGAGGGCGATTACGTGATCGAGGGGCAGGTGCTCTCCTGCGATATTCAGTTTGGCCGAAGACGAAGCCTAGTGGTGCAACTCCAAGACGACACCGGTCGATTATCGCTTCGTTTCTTTCACTTCAATCGCTCGCAAGTTGATCAGTTCAATACCTGTCCTTCTCTTCGCTGTTACGGCCGAATTCGCCGGGGACCGAGAGGATTGGAAATGGTCCACCCTCAGTACCAACGCAGCCCCAAGGCCCCATTACCAAACAGCCTCACACCGGTGTACTCAGTTGTCGATGGCCTAAGCCAAATCAAATTAAGGAGCCTCATCAAGCAAGCGCTGACCCAACCGGATCTTGAGCAGGCTTTTTCTCCTCTCATCGATGACGCTAATAGCCTCAACGTGATAGCAGCACTCAGGCTTCTCCACCAACCGCACAAGAGTGAGGACTTGGGCGCGATCCAAGCAGGCACGCACCCAGCCCAGCGCTCACTTATTTTGGAAGAACTTAGCGCCTATCAACTCGGCATGATGCTCTGGCATCAAGAAACGCAATCTGAAGCAAGCAGCCCTCTGCCGTTGACAGCGCAGCTGTTCAATCGGTTCCAGGCACACTTACCGTTCTCTTTGACTGGGGCGCAAACGCGAGTCATCGACGAGATTCTGTCTGACCTCAACAGCACAACGCCAACCCTTCGCTTAATTCAAGGTGACGTCGGTGCCGGCAAAACGGTGGTCGCCGCAGTTGCCGCGCTCGCAGCGCTTGCAAACAATCAACAAGTCGCACTCATGGCGCCTACCGAACTTCTGGCCGAACAGCATCACCGAACCTTAACGACTTGGTTTAAATCACTCGACTTTCGCGTCGGCTGGCTCTCTGGCAGCGTTAAGGGCAAGGCAAGAGATCAATTACTCGAAGCACTTACGCTCGGCGAGATTGATTTGTTGGTTGGCACTCACGCACTCTTTCAAAGTCAAGTGCGATTCAAATCACTGGGGCTTGTATTAATAGATGAACAACATCGGTTCGGTGTGGCACAGCGGCATGCTTTGTTTGCCAAAGGCGAGGGTAGCACTCGACCTCATCAACTGATTTTTACAGCAACCCCCATTCCGAGAACGCTCTCGATGACGCTCTATGCAGGGGTTAACGCCTCTGTCATTGATGAACGACCGCCAGGCCGAACGCCGATCACGACTCGCGTAATGGCCAATAGCCGAAGAGAGGAGGTGGTCGATCGACTTTTAGACGCTTGCGATTCTGGCGCGCAAGCTTATTGGGTCTGTCCAGCCATCGAAGGAGACGATGATCGCATCGTCAGCGCAGCTCAAACTTACGCGCATCTATCAAGACGACTCCATCGCCACAAGGTGGGGCTGGTCCACGGGCGCATGACGAGTCAAGAAAAGCATGCCGTTATGCAGCAATTCAAGGACGGTTTCATTCAAGTTTTAGTGGCCACTACGGTTATTGAGGTGGGCGTTGATGTGCCTAACGCCATATTAATGATTATCGAGAACGCCGAGCGCTTCGGACTGACGCAGATTCATCAGCTACGCGGCCGGGTTGGGCGAGGAGATAAAGCGAGCGCCTGTATTTTGTTGTACGAGCCTCCCCTCGGTGCTGCAGGCAAACAGCGTCTTACAGTGCTTAGAGACTCACTGGATGGCTTTTATATTGCAGAACAAGATCTGGCTATGCGAGGCCCTGGGGATATGCTCGGCCGCGAACAATCTGGGGAAGTCTTATTCAAGATAGCCGATCTGACGAGAGACGCCGATCTTTTGCCAAAAGCGCATGCCCAAGCTCAGGCGTTGTTGGGCAGTTCTCTCGTCCGCCAACAAGCGCTGCTCAATCGTTGGTTAAAGTTTCCACCGATGAAAATGCAAGCCTAAGCCCTGGGAGACGTCTGAAACCGCTGGTCATCAAATTGGCCCTCAGACCGGGCTACGACACTCGCGACCGTCGCATCACCAACCACATTCACCACAGTGCGAGTCATATCTAATAGCCGGTCCACGCCAATAATGAGTGCGATACCTTCAACAGGCAGGCCTACTTGAGTCAGCACTAGGGCTAAGGTAATCAAGCCAACACCCGGTACGGCCGCTGTCCCAACAGAAGCCATCGTTGCGGTCAAAATGACCATCAAATAGCCAGTTAGACCGATGTCCACATTAAAAGCTTGCGCGATAAATACCGTCGCAACACCCTGCATAATCGCGGTGCCGTCCATGTTTATGGTCGCGCCCACAGGCACAACAAAACTCGCTATTTCATTTCGAACGCCAATTCGCTTTTCAACTGTTTCAAGCGTCACAGGGAGGGTTGCACCACTTGATGACGTACTGAAAGCAAAGGCCATCACGGGTGTCATATGCTGATAGAAAAGGACCGGACTCACGTTCACCAACCACTTAATTAACAATGGGTAGGTGATGAAAAAGTGGAGTCCAAGCACAAGCAAAACACACAAGAAGTAAGCAAGAAGATCAAGGATTGCCGAAAAACCAAGCTGTGCGCCCAAAGTGATCATCAAACAAAACACGCCTGCGGGCGCTGCACGCATGAGCATCATAACCAGCGTCATGACCACTTCGTTCCAACGATCGAAACTGGCTTTTAACGCTAACCCTGCATCCCCTGCTCGGGTGAGCGCCGTGCCAAGGAGCAAGGCGAAGACAATGACCTGCAACATATTGCCCTCGGCCATGGCAGCAATGGGATTACTGGGAAAGATATCGAGCAGCACTTTGGTCAGAGGCGGCGCCTCTTTCGCGGCAAAGGTCATCCCTTCAGCCATATTAATGCCTACACCGGGGTTCACGACATTTGCAACCGTCAGAGCGAGCGTGATGGCGATGGCCGTGGTCGCGAGATAAAGCGCTACGGTTTTCAAACCGATTCGACCCATGTTCTGGCCACCCGCAAGGCTGCTTGCGCCACATACCAGCGAGACAAAGACCAGAGGTACCACCAAGAGCTTGAGTGTCTTGATGAAGATTTGCCCTCCAAGCGAGAACAATCCGTCGACCAAAAACTCACCAATCAGCGCATTCGTCCCCAGGTTCAGTCCGTGAACCAGCGCGCCGATGGAGAACCCCACCACCATCGCGATGAGAATTTGCTTGGTGAGCTTCGATCGATCCATAAACTTAATCGATTTCCATCATTTCAAAATCTGCCTTACCCACCCCGCACTCGGGGCAAATCCAATCCTCGGGGATGTCATCCCAACGTGTTCCTGGGGCAATGCCTTCTTCTTCTAAGCCTTCCGCCTCATCATAGACAAACCCACACACGATGCACTGCCACTTTTTCATAACTTTTCACTGCTTTGACAACTGATTGGACGGCGAGCCTAGCGTCGATGAGCGCTGTACTCGAGATTAAAGGCCCGTATACTAACTCATTTGCGCCGCGACTGTATTTCCTCCATGTCTCTTGCAACCCTACTTATACCGCGCGAAAAATGGCTCGCGCTGCTCCAAGTCGCGCGCTTAGATCGCCCCATTGGCTCTCTTCTTCTCTTATGGCCGACACTCTGCGCATTATGGATGGCCGCGGGCGCCCTTCCCTCTCTGCATCTGATCTTTGTCTTTACCATGGGCACCCTACTGACTCGCTCGGCGGGATGCATCGCCAATGATCTAGCTGACCGAAATTTTGATGGCCATGTCAAAAGGACCGCTCAGCGGCCGCTGGCGACCGGGCGTGTCCGACCGGTTGAGGCAATGGGTTTTATGGTCTTTTTGCTTACCCTCGCCCTCGCATTAGTCCTGACAACCAATCTCAGTACGTTGCTTTGGGCGATCGGCGCTGTACTCGTCGCTGGCGTTTATCCATTACTCAAACGCGTCACTCACTTGCCTCAGGTAGGCCTGGGTATTGCATTTTCATTCGGTATTCCCATGGCTTACGCGGCTCAGGGCGCGCCCATTGGTATCGAATCTGGGCTATTATTTTTAGCCAATCTATCCTGGGTGATCGCCTACGACACATGCTACGCCATGGTTGATCGTGACGACGATCTCAAAGTAGGCATCCGCTCAACCGCTATTCTGTTTGGTGATCTCGATCGGGTCATCGTTGCTGCACTGCAAGCGTTGACGGTGATGCTTCTTTACCTCCTAGGCAAGCAATTAGAATTTACCTGGCACTACCAGGTCACCCTTGGCATCATTGCCTTGCTATTCATCTACCAACAAGGACTCATCTGGACTCGTCAGCGCGACCGGTGTTTTTCAGCCTTCCTGAACAACCAGTGGGTGGGGGCGGTCTTGTTCCTCAGCGTTTTGACCCAGTTCTAAGCAATCAGGCCATGCAACGTTTCTTAAATATCCTCGACCTTATCTCAGAACGCTTGGGTCAGCTGTGCGGCCTGATGATTTTCCTGATGATGCTCGGCACCGCTGTTGTGGTCGTGTTGCGGTACTTCCTTAATGTGGGCTCAATTCCTTTACAAGAGGCCATTTTGTATCTACATGGCAGTGTCATCATGCTGGGTATTGCTTTCACCTTGAAGCGAGGCGGGCACGTGCGAGTCGACATCATCCACCGCGCATTGCCCGAGAATCGAAAGCGCTGGATTGATACCGCCGGCACGCTCCTATTTCTAATGCCGTTCACGATCTTTGTTCTTTGGTCCAGTCTTCCCTATGCCCGCTTTTCCTGGTCTGTTCTGGAGGCATCATCGGCGCCCGGCGGTTTGCCTGGGGTGTTCCTTTTGAAAACACTGATTCCAATCATGGCAGCACTGCTATTTTTTCAGGGCTTTAGTGACCTCATCCGTATGCTGAATAAAAAGGCGTAGCAAGATCGATGGAATACGCCGCGCTCTACATGTTCTTGGCCGTCTTTGTTTTGCTGCTGCTCGGCTACCCGGTCGCATTGACCCTCGCCGGGACATCCCTCATCGCTGCACTCGTCGGCGTGGTGGTGGGACACTTCGATCTCATTTTCCTCAACGCACTACCCAACCGACTTTTTGGCATCATGACCAATCAAACGCTGATGGCAGTGCCGCTCTTTGTTTTAATGGGCGTGATCCTCGAGCGATCAAAGATCGCAGAAGACTTGCTTGATGCGATGACGCGCGCCTTTGGTCACGCACCTGGGGGATTGGGTTTAGCGGTTTGCATGGTCGGCATGCTGATGGCGGCGAGTACCGGCATTGTAGGCGCGACGGTAGTGACCATGGGCCTCATGTCCTTACCCACCATGCTCCGAGCAGGCTACAGCCCACAACTTGCGACCGGCACAATTTGTGCGACCGGAACGCTGGGCCAAATCATCCCGCCCTCAATTGCGCTGGTCCTACTGGGTGACGTCATTGCCAGCGCCTATCAGCAGTCGCAGCTGTCCTTAGGAATTTTTAACCCGCGATCGATCTCTGTAGGCGACTTGTTTGCGGGTGCGATTATTCCGGGTTTAATTCTCGTTCTGCTGTATAGCGTATTGATGTTCTTGATCGCGATCACTCGTCCAGCATTAGCGCCTGCCGCCAATCTCCCTAAGGTGCCATTCGACCAGCTGTTGAAGAGTGCCTTGCCGCCACTGGTGCTAATTATCCTGGTGTTGGGTTCGATCTTGTTTGGCGCAGCAACGCCCACCGAAGCCGCAGGGATCGGCGCCATGGGCGCATGCCTCATGGCGATGACAAGAAAGACATTGAATCGTCAAGGCCTCGCAGAAGGATTGACATCCACCGTTGAAACCACGTCGATGGTGTTCTTCATATTGATTGGTGCTTCGCTTTTTTCTCTGGTGTTTCGGGGTTACGGCGGTGATGAGATGGTGGCGGGTTTATTCGAGCAAATGCCAGGGGGTGTGGCGGGCGCCTTAGCTATTGTGATGCTGACCATCTTTTTATTGGGCTTCATTCTCGATTTCATTGAAATCACATTTGTCGTGGTGCCCATCGTTGGCCCGATCCTCATGGCGATGGGTGTGGATCCCGTGTGGTTGGGCGTTATGATTGCAGTGAATCTTCAGACCTCTTTTTTGACTCCCCCCTTTGGCTTTTCCCTCTTCTATTTGCGCGGGGTTGCGCCCGAGAGCGTCGCGACACGCGATATCTATCTCGGCGTCATTCCATTTATTTTGATTCAACTTGGGATGCTCGGACTCTTGGTCTGGCAGCCGCGTCTTGCGACATGGCTGCCTGAGCAGCTTTACCAATAGCGGGTCAGATTCAATAACCCTCAATCTCGGCTCGAACGTTCAAAAGTGCCCGCTCAGAGAGCTCGTTATAGTTCATCACGTTTTGGCGATACTGATGGTAAGACGCGTGAATTCGTTGATAGAGTGGATCATCTCCAATCATGAGATCGACCTTCTCATCCGCAATTCGCTTGAGCTCGGCAAGAACATCGCTGGGCAGACGCCGAACTTCCACCCCATGTTTTTCAGTGAGTTCCTTTAGCGCCTGATTGTTACGCGCGGTGTACTCAGCCAACACATCGTTATTCACGGCTTCCGCCGCGGTCCGAACCATCATTTGCAAATCCTCTGGTAGTTCGTCCCAAGCGCCTTTGTTAATTGTGAACTCAAGATTGGGACCCGGCTCTTGCCAACCAGGGTAGTAGTAATATTTCGCGACTTGGTGAAAACCCAAAACGAGATCGTTGAAGGGGCCAACCCATTCAGCCGCGTCGATCACGCCCGTTTGAAGACTGGTGAAAATCTCCCCTGCTGGAATATTCACCGCAGTGCCACCTGCAGCATCAAAGACTTCGCCACCCAGACCGGGGATTCGCATCTTGATGCCCTTTAAGTCCACAAGGCTGTTGATTTCTTTGTTGAACCAGCCAGCCATTTGCACACCGGTATTGCCGCCCACCAGTGGCACCAAGTTGTATCGCGCGTACAGCTCCTCCCAGAGCGCCATTCCGCCTCCGTGGAGTAACCATCCATTCATTTCTTGAGCAGAGAGACCGAACGGCACCGCGGTAAAAAATTGTGCGGCGGGCACACTCCCTCTCCAGTAATAGGCTGCGCCGTGCCCCATCTGCACCGTCCCTTGGGATACAGCCTCAAAAATTTCGAGCGCGGGTACTAATTCGCCGGCGCCATAAACCTTGATGTCGAGCCGACCGTTACTCATCGTTCTGACGCGATCCGCCAGTTTTTCTGGCGCCATGCCCATACCAGGAAAATTCTTGGGCCACGTTGTGACCAGCCGCCACTTAAAGATCTTTTGAGGTTCGGCCCCGCCTGAACTGGAGGTCGCCTCCGGCGCTCCGCCACAACTGGCCAGCAGGCCAAACACGCATATCACTAGAAAAGCTCTTAACCCCATGGTGTTTCTATTCCTTAGGTTCTAATTTCGCCATCGCAGCCATTAGCCACTTAATGCCCTGCCCATCAAACGCAACTTGCACCCGCGCTTGGGGACCCGTTCCTTCATAAGCCAGAATGACGCCCTCGCCAAACTTAGCATGGTTCACTTTTTGCCCCAACTTGAGTTGGGTACCTTCGACTTCCGTTTTAAAGCGGACTTTGGGCGGACGCGAGGTGCTCAGGGCTGGTCTTACGAGCACCTCGTGTGCTCGAATCTCTTCGACTAATTCACGAGGAATGTCACTGATAAATCTCGACGGCCGGTTGTAATGATCGCTCCCGTTTAGTCTTCGAGACTCAGCATAGGTGAGGTATAACTTTTGTCTTGCGCGAGTGATCCCCACGTAACACAGCCGCCGTTCCTCTTCGAGTCGACCGGGCTCATCCATGGACATTTGATGCGGGAACAAACCGTCCTCCATGCCTGCGAGGAACACGGTTTTAAACTCAAGGCCTTTCGCGCTATGCATAGTCATCATTTGCACTGCGTCCTGCGTGCGATCGCCCTGCGCATCCCCAGCCTCAAGCGCGGCATGAGCAAGGAATGTGTCTAAGATCGAGATCTCAATTTCACTATCCTCTTCAAACATCACTTGATCGTCAGGGTCAAACGACCGCGCAGCCGATACCAATTCGGAGAGGTTTTCGAGGCGCGCTTGACCTCTCTCTCCGCCTTCCTTCTCGTAATGCGATTTAAGTCCCATCGCATCGATCACCGTCTCTACGAGGCTCGGCAAATCAAACTGATCTGTACTCTCATCAAGTGTATCGATTGTCGAAAGAAACGCAGCCACAGCGCGTTGTGCGCGACCAGGCAGCGCGTCGTTCGCACAAAGCTCGCTTGCCGCTCGCCACAATGAAATCTCTTTTTCTCGGGCGAAATCACGCAACAGCCCAATGCTTTTGTCGCCGATCCCCCTGGGCGGTACATTCACCACCCGTTCAAAGGCGGCATCACTGTCTCTCGAAGACAACAGCCTGAGGTAGGCCAAAGCCGTACGGATTTCTGCCCGCTCGAAAAAGCGCTGACCTCCATAGATTCGATAGGGGATGTGTGCGCGCAACAAGCCTTCTTCTAGCACGCGGGACTGCGCGTTTGAGCGGTACAGGATCGCATGCTCGGAAAGCGCTTCACCGCCGTTAAAGCTGTCCTGGATACGCGCGACGATAAATCGAGACTCATCGACTTCGTTATACGCCGCATAAAGTCCAATGCGTTCGCCTTCGACGTCTGCGGTCCAGAGTGATTTACCTAAACGATCCGCGTTCTTTTCAATCAGCCCATTGGCAGCTTGGAGAATGGTTGCGGTCGATCGATAGTTCTGCTCGAGTCGGAAGACAGTGGTCGCCTTAAAGTCTTTTTCGAACCGTTGAATGTTTTCGATTTTCGCGCCGCGCCACCCATAAATGGATTGATCATCGTCCCCAACCACCATGACTTGGCTGCTGTCGCCTGCCAACACTCTAAGCCATGCATACTGCAGCGCGTTGGTGTCTTGAAATTCATCGACCAAAATAGCTTGAAAGCGTCGCTGGTAATGGGCGAGCAGCTCTGGTCGATTCAGCAGCGTCTCATGCATGCGCAGTAAGAGCTCAGCAAAATCAACGAGTCCGCCTCGCTCACATGCTTCCTCATATGCTCTGTAGACTCTCAACTGAACTTGAACGAAAACATCGCCCTGATCATGAATGTGCGCAGCACGCAAGCCGTCATCTTTTTGCGCATTTATCCACCAGACTGACTGCCTGGGGGGCCACTTCTTCTCATCGATATCGAGCGCGACCATCACACGCCGAACCATCCGGAGCTGATCGTCGGCATCAAGAATTTGGAAATTTTGATCGAGGTTCGCATCTTGCCAGTGCGCTCTCAAAAATCGGTGTGCCAATCCATGAAAGGTGCCCACCCACATGCCGCGGAGTGGCAGGTTGAGTTGCGCTTCAATGCGATGCCGCATCTCTGCAGCCGCTTTATTGGTAAACGTGACCGCCATGATGCTGAAGGGAGAAAGCCCTTCAACCTCTGAAAGCCATGCGATTCGTTGGGTGAGTACTCGGGTTTTGCCACTTCCTGCACCCGCAAGCACCAAGGCATGGCCCAAGGGTGCGGAAACAGCCTCTCGCTGCGCTTCATTTAACTGATCGAGTATCGCGGTGACGTCCATGGTGAGTCGCCAGAGCCTGTGGTGTAGAGGAAGACTGCGCCGCAGTCTATCATCTTCACTCAAGTGACGCGGTCTCGATGGGCATCATACCTCGCCATCGCCCGACCGAAATGGCATGCTTCGCGAGTCCCAAGGAGATTACCGTGAATGTACTGAGTCGTTGGCAACTTAGCCTCAGGCGAAAAAGCAAAGACTTTTTGTTTGACGGTGACGATCGCGTGTTTAAGTCAATTCTCCCCTCAATCAACTGCTATGCCGAGTATGGGGTGGGTAAGTCCAGTTTGTGGGTACTAGAGAACTCTAAAGCCTCAGTTTTGGCGGTGGACACCTCTGAATTCTGGATCGATAAGGTCAAGTCCTCGGCGGGCGTTAACGCGAATCGGTTCGAAATTGAATGGGTCGACCTTGGGCCTGTCGGCTGGGCAGGACGGCCTTTAAGCTATGCGCATCGGGGCGCATTTCAGCGCTATATTCAATCACCTTGGACGCGCGAGCAGAAACCTCAAGCGATCTTGGTAGACGGTCGATTCCGAGTGGCCTGTTTTCTTTACTCACTCGCGAAGGCAGATCCGGGAACGATTATTTTTTTTGATGATTATCGCGAACGAGGCCAGTATCACTTGGTTGAGGAATACCTCTCGCCAAGGGAAGCCTGTGGCCGCCAGGCGATCTTTGAGGTCCCGGCCGAGATAGACCGGGCGGCGCTTCACCTCGAAGCTGAGCGATTTCAATACGTCATGGATTAGAGGGCTGCACCGCCGACGTCGACCCGAAAGGTGTCGACGTGGCTGAGCGCTGGAAGCTCCAAAGCCTAGTCGTTCCTCTCGGTCACGCGTGACTGATCGTTGTTTTCCTTCCGTTTCATTTGATCAAACGCATCATTGATTTTTTTCTCAAGCGCTGCCTGGCCGTCATAGGCCATGTCTCTAAAGGATTTAGCAACGCGATTAAATTTGGGCACGTTCTTTTGATTGTTTCCTGACAGGCCTCCGATTGTTTTCTTTTTGCCCATATCAGAGTCAATCCTCGCGGCCTTGGTAAAAAATCAGCTTATTTCCAAAGGGATCCAAAATGGTCATATCCAACGACCCCCAGGGTTGCTCGATCACAGAGGGCTGATAATGTCGATAATTTTTTTGGCTTAAGGCACCGTGATACCCAGCCAAATCCGTCTCTTGAACCCGCACGCTTGAACCTGGCGTCGCATCGCCAAAATGTTCACTCAAGTGGAGCTCACATTGCTTACGCTGAACACCCATATAGAGCGGCGCATCCTCTTCAAATCGGTGCTCAAACAACACTTCAAATCCCAAGTAATCCATATAGAAAGCGCGTGCTAGCGTTTCATCAAAGATTCTTAAGATGGGTACCACCCGCGACATCTTCCGACCTTTTTTCATTCAATTAAGCGATTCAGTCATCAAGATTGTGACATATTGCTGGCCAAAATTGAGAAGCGTCCATCCTTCTTTGAAGAAACAATACTTCAAGAGAAGCTTTTATTTACCCGAACTCGCGATCCCGTATTCGATTGATTAGATTCCATCTAAAACGAAAGTGGGAAACATCTCGCAAATCCAATGGTCGTGACCTTACCCCTAGAACTACTCCACCAGTAAGATGGGAAATCAAACTCTATTCTCACGCCGCACGTTCCGCAAATTGTTTCGGTGATAGACTTGCAGGCGATTCCGGCATGCAGCGAGAAACCTGCTTGCTTGGTCACCAGATCGCTACCTTTGCGCGGTTCAGTTTGTGTGTGAAGAGATACAAGACAGTTAATATATTCGGAAATTTTAGAAGATAAAATCGAAAATGAAATCAAAACCACTTAAAAAACACATCAACGATTTAAAGAAACAATTAAATCAAATCAAGAAAGATATAACTGCACTCGAATAACTTTTCATTAATCTAGAGAAAGACTTATAAATAATTTTTCATAAGTTTCTCCTTTCTTCTAATGTAATAGACAAGACTTTATGTCAGAAGTTCATCAAAATTCTTTATGTCTCCTAAAAAGACTTTTGATATCCAAGAATAAATTGATAATCAGTTTCCATTTGCAAACCATTCTTATCCTGTTCGATTGGTAAGACAAATTCAATTCCAATTCTATCGGCATGTCCTGGAAAAATAGAAGTTAACAAATTGATTCCTAAACCAAGTTGAATTTCTTGACCACCATAATTTTTTGGATTTGCTGTTTGAACTGGTGCCATAATCATAGGATTACTGCCAACAATGCTATCTTGGTCTATTAACTTTATTCTTGATGATAAAGATACAGACGAATTAATTTCATACTGAACCCAAGAATTTAATTCTATTGCATCACCAAAAGACCAGTCTTTATCTGAGATAACAAATTTTCCTCTTAATTGGTTTCCAAAACTCCAATTATCATTAAGATTACTTACGTTGGTGAATCCTAAAACTAGTCGTGTAGCACCGTCACTTATTTGCATACCGTAAGGCAATATCATATCCATGTTCATGCCCATTGGAGTTAAAACTTCGTCCTTTAATTCATTTTTGTCTAAAGATTTTTGAAGGGTCACTTCAGCATGCCAACGACCAATATCGTTTTCTTTTAATTTAAATAGTGCACCGAAGGCAATATCGGATAAATCACTTGAAGAGGTTGTAAACTTTCCTAAGAAATCTCTGCCCATCATTGGTTTGTAGGAAGACAAATTCATTTCTTTATCCATAAACATGCCCATTGCCATTAATGTGATGTCATCTGTAGGGGCATACATCCCACCCAACATAACCATGCTCATGTCCATTGAATTAGGAACTACTGACAAATTTGCAGGCATCATTCCTAAAGGATTAGGTAGTGCTAAAATCTGTTCTGTATTTATGCTATTTCCATTGAAGATATTGCCATCCATTTTCATGGAACCATATCGCAATGAAATCATTGATTCTCCTTTCTTGTGAAAATGGTCTGCCATCACCCCTATTGGTGCATGTTCGATTGCAGAAGAATTA